>ERZ650311.133-NODE-133-length-46970-cov-10.016626_pt1 | contig 46970 bp, 57 predicted proteins | sample MGYA00376247_ERZ650311 | MGnify/ENA primary metagenome ERZ650311 (study PRJEB26733, sample SAMN07839324) | wastewater metagenome | biome: small river; feature: stream; material: water | place: USA: North Carolina | collected 2016-07-28 ... | reverse complement strand
CGACGCTCTTCCGATCTGTGGCGAGGCAGCAACCTGGATATCAAATTGAGTAGCTTTTTTGCAGATTCCATGTTATGATAGGTTCATGGGTGTAAAACTAAAGGGAATTAGGCCGGTATATGAGACAAGCTACGGTGTTTGCGTTTGGGTTATGCCAGATGGGGCAGTTCTTGGTGACGAAGATGGCAACTTTTTGTCTCTTAGTGGCGAGCTACATGATCCACTGGTAGAAATCAAGCTGCGAAAGGCCGCTGTCTATTGGTGCGGCGAGGAAGCAAAGCTAGGTAACGCTAAGTGGATTCCTGGCGCACGTCAGATTTCAGATGATGAGTACGACGAGCAGAACGACAGACTTCTAAGAGGCGTTGTTCCAGACCCCGTTGATGAAGCAAGGCAGGCGTTGACTAAGAAATGAGAGCTATTCAAGCACAGTTGGTCGAAGACGACAAAGTAACTGAGATTGATATTGACGACCTGGGCAAGAGCCTTCAGGTAGTTCAGACTGAAGAGACTGACCCATTCAAGAAGGTTGCTGTCAAGTATCAGTCACCGAGAGTCAAGAACAAGTATTATCGTCTACGCAAGAAGAACGAGGGTGCTGATGGAACGCCGTCTAAGTACAACGATCCTCTTGCTGTAAATGGATATGGCATCTTTGATGTTGTTGAACCTCCATTCGATATGGAACTTTTGGCGGGGTTGTATGTTGAGAACTCAACTCATAATGCTGCTGTCAATGCTCGTACTGCTTCGACCGTAGGACTTGGATATAAGTGGGTTCACAACAGCAAGGCAAAGCAGAAGCTTGAGAAGGCTACTGCAACTGGCGACGAGTCAGAGGATAGAGCTAGAAAGTTCCTTCAAAAAGAAGAGGATATGATGGAGGAAATCTTCAATGATTTTCACAAGGAAGAAACCTTCATTGAAACTCTAACGAAGGTATGGCTTGATGTACGCACGACAGGAAACGGCTATCTGGAAATCGGTCGCAAGAAGTCGGGGAAGATTGGGTATGTTGGTCATGTACCTTCTCCCCTTCTAAGAATTCGTAAGCAGCGTGACGGCTTTGTTCAGCTTCAGACAGGCTCAAAGAGAGCCGTGTTCTTTAGGAACTTCCAAGACCTGACTACTGCTGATCCGATCAATGGTGATCCTCGTCCTAACGAGATTATCCATTTCAAGACGTACTCTCCCACGAACAACTGGTACGGTGTTCCTGAAATCCTTTCAGCCATCTCTGCTATCATTGGTGACAAGTTTGCCAAGGAGTACAACATTGACTTCTTTGAGAACAAGGCTGTTCCTCGTTATGCCGTTATCATTAAGGGCGTAAAGCTTTCTAACAAGGCAAAGCAGAATCTTGCTCAATATTTCAAGCATGAGGTTAAGGGAAACAATCACGGAACGCTTCTGATTCCATTGCCATCTTCTATCGGAAATGATGCCGACATCAAGTTCGAAAAGCTAGAGGATGGAATTCAGGACGCTTCATTTGATCGTTATAGAAAGTCAAACAGGGACGAGATTGTTGTGGCGCATCGTGTGCCAGCAACGAAGATCGGTATCTACGACAACGCCAACCTTGCTGTGTCGAGAGATGCAGACAAGACATATAAGACTCAGGTGATCGGACCAGATCAGAAGATTATCGAAAAGAGAATCAATCGTATCGTCAAGGAGTTTACAGACTTCCTTGACTTCCAGCTTGCATCAATGGACATCATTGATGACGATCTGCGCTCAAAGATTCATGACCGCTACTTGCGTGATCATGTGATCACTCCAAATGAGGTTAGAAATGAGCTTGGTTTGCCAGCTATCAGCGGACTCTCTGAGTTGCTAGCCTATCCTGCCAACACAAAGCAGGAAGAGCTTGACTGGAAGATTGAGCAAAAGGATAAGGCTGACAAGAAGGCAGAGGATGCGGGAATGGTTCCGACAATGAGCACTCCTGTTTCATCTCCTGGCGGGCAGGATGGTAATAGCAACGCTATTGCTGGAAGCCCACCTAAGGCTGGTCAGGACGCTCAGAATCAACCGAGCAGCAATTCGGTTGATAACGGGACAAATCTAGAGCGCGGTGCTTTGCAGGACCGTGGAGAAGGAGGAAACGTATAGTGAATAGAGTTACCCATTCAGGTGCAGGTGCTACTGCTGGTTCAATCATTAGTGGTCAGGTGTTCAACAAGGTTATGGTGAAGGCAACTGCCAACGCTGTGATTAGCATTGATGGACATGACATTGTTGTTACGACAGCAGATTTGTGGGTTACATTCGAATGCATTGGGAACAGCTTTGCTGTTGTTTCCGGCACTATCGACTATGTAGTCTTCGGTTGATTGCTTTTGAATGTATCCTGTGATACTCTGTGGTAAGAGGTATTGTTATGAATGACTTTACACTAAACTTTCCTTTCACCAAGATCGACAAGGCCAAGAGGCTCGTAACTGGTATTGCTACAGCCGAGAATCTTGATTCCGATAGGGACATCATGGAAATTGGTGGCTCTATCGAAGCTTTTTCGAATTGGCCTGGAAATATTAGAGAAATGCACCAGCCTGAGGCTGTTGGCAAAATGTTGGATTTTCGTGCTCCTGTTCCTGTAGAACATCAGGGAAAGGTTTATGACGGACTTGAAGTTACGGTTTACGTTTCCAAGGGTGCAGAAAATACATGGCAGAAGGTTCTTGACGGAACGTTGAGAGGTTTCTCCATTGGTGGCGGGGTTATTGAGAAGTCTGTTGAATATGACAGCAAGACCAAAGAGGTTGCCAGAAGAGTTTCCAAGTATCAGCTTGTTGAGTTGAGCCTTGTTGACAATCCTGCAAACCCGGCTGCTCTTGTAAGCATGTTCAAAATGGGCAAGGGCGATGATGGTAGCGACGAGTTGGTTTTCTCTGACTCTGATGAAATCATCTATAAGAGCGATGACATTCCGTCAGAGCTTAAGAGGTTGTTCTATTGCCCGGTTGACAAAGTGGCTTCAGATGCTTCAACTTGTTCTAGATGCAAGTCAGACATGGTTGACATTGGGTTCGTTGAGGATTTCAATGCAGATGTTATGAGCAAGATGATTGAGAAGTATGAACTTTCGAAGAACGGGGGTGGTTTTAAGTTGCAAGAAAATACATCAGATGATACAGTAAGTAATATGGATGAACTAACAGACGATCAGAAGGAGAATCTTGCCCACAGACTCGTTAAGAGTCTTTTTGGCAAGGAAGAGAAGAAGGATGAGGGGAACATTTCCCAGCTTCCCAATGTTATCATTAACATTGATTCCAACCTCCTAAAGAGCGAGACTGTTGAGGCTCCTGTTGTCGAAGAGACAATTGAAAAGAGCGCAGATGAAGAGTCAGTGGAAGATGCCGCTGACTCTGATGATAGCGTAGAAAAGAGCGCCAAGGAGGTAGATATGGCAGAAGAGACAGTCGAAGAGGCTGGTAGTGAGACTGACGCCATCGTAAAGGCACTTTCGGGTGTTCTTAATGATGCGCTAGCAAGTTTCAAGGAAGAAATCAACAAGACTGTTGATGAGAAGATTGACGCAGTAACAAAGTCAGTAGAGGCTACATCTGAGAAGGTGGAGAAGCTAGCTGATGATGGTGCTGTTTCTAAGTCAGAGGATACTCTGACTGATGAGGACGACACACTCGAAAAGAGTGAGTCGATTGAGAGTTTTTGGGGTGGTCGTTTCGTGCCAGCCCAGCTAGTAAAAGCTCTAGGGTATGATTCATAAGGGGGTGAATATGTCTAGTACAAACGAAATGCTAAGAAAAGTAGTGGAAACTTCTGTTATCGGTGAGGGTAACGGTGGTATTCTGAACGCAAAGCAGGCGAACAAGTTCCTTGACTATGTGTTCGATCAGTCAGTCCTTATGAAGACTGCCCGCATCGTTCGTATGAACGAGCCAACAGTTGACATTGATAAGGTTGATATTGGTCAAAGAATCATGCGTAAGGCCACTGAGGGTCTGGATACTGGTGTCAACGCCGATCCTACCTTCAGCAAGATTACGCTTACAACAGTCAAGCTTCGTCTTGATTGGGAAATCTCGACTGAGGGTCTGGAAGACAACATCGAAGGAGATTCGCTAGAGGATCATGTTGCATCCCTGATGGCTCGTCAAACAGCCAACGATCTAGAGGATCTTTACATTCATGGAGATACTTCTTCAACTGATCCTCTCCTAAAGTCGCTTGACGGTTTCCGTCTGCGTGCGAGAACTGATGCACACGTTGTTGATGCTGCTGGTGCGAACCTAAGTCGTGCCACTTTTGACCAGGCTCTAAGGAACCTGCCAAACAAGTATCTACAGCGCAGAAACCAGCTTGCTTGGTCTACATCAAGCTCGCTAGTTCAGGATTACCTATGGAGTCTAACACTGACTGGTGGTAATGGTGATCTTGACGGAACTGGTGCGGCTTCGCCTGGTTCGGTTCAGGGTGACGCCATTCTGAACGGTCTTGGTGGGGCTACTGGTGGTGGAGCGCCTGCAACTGGTATGCGTCCATTCGGTATTCCACTTTGGGAGATTCCTCTATACGAGGAAACTGAGGCTGGTGACTACTCTGGTGCCGCTGGCAACCACGGTGTAGTTGAGCTAACCTTCCCTCAGAACCGCATTATCGGTATCCAGCGTGATATTACGATTTACCGCGAGTTTGAGCCAAAGAAGGATACTGTGGAGTACACACAGTACATTCGTGTAGCTAACCAGATTGAGAACGCCGATGCTTACGTTCACGTTAAGAACGTGAAGGTCCGCAGTTACTAATCCGTAATCAATCGTTGAAATGAAAGAGGGGGCTTCGGCCCCCTCTTTTCGTTTTCTGGTATAATGTAATTATGGATGCAGCTACAGCGATTAAACAAAAGATTGATAAGCCAGCTTCGAATGATGTCGTAGCACAGAAGATTGTTCTGAAGATGGTGGGTGGTGCCGGATGGTCAACCCCTTCAGAGGTTCACTTCTCTAAGGATCATCCTTATCAGGTTGTCCCGCCAGAAGAGATTGACTCTCTTCTCAACACGGGACGATTTGAAATTGCAACGAGGGAAGAAGTTCTAGCTTATTATGGAAAAAGTTAGTATAATGTTTCTATGCTGCTGATTGAATCTAACATTGGTGAAACGTACACAGCGTCACTGACTCTTGATGAAGATGCAGATTTGGTGCTGGGAGAATATGAGGTTTATGTTTCTTTGATCCATGATTGGGGAAACGTTGTTGTGGATGCGGAGAGGGCGACACGCATCTCTGAGGGCATCTACAGCTACACCTTCTCGACAACCGACTGCTCATCTTCGGGGCTTCATAGAATCAAGTGGGAGTATACGATTGATTCTGTTGTCTATGTCAAGAATACCTATGTAAGTATCGTTCAGCAATATATCGACGCAACAACTTTTTTCGAAAACCACCCCGAATATGAAGAAGAGTTTTATGATTCTTTCAATGACCTTGAGAAGAAGGTCAGGGGAATCATAGATTCATACTGCGGCCAAGAGTTTCAGTTCTATGGTGGCAAGACATTGACATTCGATGGCAATGGCAAATCAACCCTGCTGATGCCCGTAAGACTTGATGCGATCACCGAGGTTCTTATTGACACTGATGACGATATTACAACACTTGTGGAGGTAGTTCCTAACACTGATTGGTATCTGAGATACACAAAGCAGGGTGACAGTCAAGTTGGAATCACACGCACAGTGTTCACGGAGGATGCCACGATCACTGTGAATGGCGATTGGGGATGGCCATTCATTCCATCGAACATCACAGAAGCAGCAGATATGCTCATTGAAGATTTCATTTCCCATGACCGAGAGAACTTCCGTTATGGGATCACCCGTGTCTGGATGGACACGCAGAGATTTGACTTCGACCCACAAATCTTTTCTTCGACAGGAAACATTGATGCAGATATGCTTCTGATGGATTATGTCATCTTCACACCGGAGCTAATCTAATGCGTAGGTCGATGTTAAGATTTCCTCATAAGATTGATATCTATGAGAAGACATATGAAGTGCAGCCTTCTGGCCAAAGAAAGCCTACATGGGCTTTAAGCCAGGAGGGCATGCAATGCCAGTTTAACCCTGACAGAACAGCCATTCGTGTAAACCCGACTGCCGAAGAGACAGAGAAGGTGGTTGTGTATCTTCCTGCTGATGCTGTCATTGACTATACGTCAAGAGTGCAAGATATTCGTGATCGCAAGGGGACTGTCATTTTGGCGGGTCCTTTTGAGGTAGTCAAGATTCTGTCTTTTCCTGGGTATGGAGGAAGACTCCATCATTACTATGTTCAGCTAGAAACGGTGATCGAATGATAGAGGGAAAATGGCACGGTCTTGAAAGCCTTGAAGCTTTGGAAGATAGACTTTATTCTTCGATGGCAACCCATCAGGACAACTATGAGGGAATGGTAATCATGGCAAGACAGTATGTTATGACAATGCTTGAACAACTTCTTGGGCCAGAAAAGATGCGTCACTTTGACGTTATCATCTATCCTGACCCTGACACTCTGATTATTCGTGTTGTTCCAAATGATGACATCGGGAAGATGCTGTACAGCGGAACTGAGCGTCACCCAATCACAGGAATCTCTATGCCGATTGGTGACGGAGCGTTTGCCAACTATGTGAACCACCCAGGAACAGAAGGCTATGGGCCACAGATTGATGAAATCATCAATGAAGCTTTGATGATCGCATACGGGGGTAGTGAGTGGTGAGCGAACTAGTTTATGATCTGAACACAGCACTAAAGGACATGCTTGATTGGGACACTCTCAATGATGGCGTGGTGCCTGAGTTTATTCCAATTACAGGGTATGAGAACAATGAGGCTCCATTTATTCTCTATTCGACTGTGCCCAAGATTGTGTCGCCCGAGAAGTATTTCCAGAGCAAAGACCTATTTAGATATTATGTTTATGACAATAGCTTTGACAGAATGTATGCAATCTCATCGGCACTCAAATCAGCTTTGAATGTTGCCTCTGATGAGGGTCTTGACACACTTAAGTCATTCATGCCTGAGACATCAGGTCATCGTATTCTGTATTCTGTTCTCAAAAACGCCATTTCATATGGGCCGATTGAGCGAGAAGGATTCTTGTATCGTGCAAATGAGTTTGAGGTATGCTATGTGGAACTTTGATGTGCTAAATAAACTTTTATGTGATATGGTGGAATTAACATGCAAGCGATAACATACGTTGGACCTGGGCATGGGAAGACTGTGAGATTGAATGATAGAATCTATGATTTCGAGTGGCGCAAGTCAGTCGGCATCGGAAATAGAAAAGACGAGGTTGAATTGGCTCACGCTAAAAAGCTTTCCAAATGGAAGGACAGCCGTGGGCGAAAAATCTTCAGAATTGAATAAAGGGGGTGTATGATGGCTATTACATTTTTGAACATTGTTGTTGGAGAAGGAACTCTATCGGTTGACGGTAGTGACGTAGGTGCGACTCAGGATGGTGCTGAAATCGCTTGGGAGCCAGATATGGTTGACATTGAGATTGACCAGTTTGGTGACGCCGCTCGCGTTGTTCAGTCAAAGATGAAGGTATCTCTTAAGACTAAGCTTGCTGAAGCTACTCTTGAGAATCTATCTCTAGTATGGGGGTATGATGATGCTGATATCACAACTGGTGGAGGTAACAAGACAATGCCTATTGCCCTTCATGGAGTTTATCCTGAAGAGCACACGCTTGTCCTTGTTGGTAATGCTCCTGGCTCGACAGCAACAACAACAAAGACTCGTACATACACATGTGGCCGAGCCGTATCTTATACGTCAAGCTCACACATGCTGAAGCGTGCAGAGAACGTTGCGTTCCCTGTGGACTTCCGTATCCTTCCTGATCCGACCGTAACTGGTTCAGAGTATGGAACGATTGTAGACGAGCTTTAAAAACTGAGTAGTGATTGAATGGCGGGGTGCGTTTGCACCCCGCCATTCGTGTGATATAATTGGTAGTGATACTACCAGAAAGGTGAGATTGAATGAGTAGTAGTAACAAGAATGAAATCCGTAAGGGAACCCCCATTGTTTTCGGGGATGGCGTAGAGAGAGTGGTATATCCCATTTCACTCCGCGGTCTAAGAAAGCTAATGGTTGTGATGAAGGCGATGGATGAGCTTCAGGCAGAAGCCCAAGCTAAGGCTGTCGCTGAGAAGGGCGAGGATGCAACGCTTTCATTGGGTGACCAGATGAGCGATGCGAACATTGACCTTATGGTTGATGCCGCTGAGATTATTCTGAGCTATGTTGATCCAGACGCAGCTAAGACGAGGGACGACGTTGAGGATATCGTAGATATTCACAGCTTCAACACTCTTCTTTCAGCCGCTATGGGCGCAGACCCAAACGCGTAAGCGAAGACGGCGAAGGTGGCATAACGTTTGACGATATGCCACTTGTTGAATATGAACGCGAAGTCTTCGCTGAATGTGGTGCATGGAAGAACTTTATTGATCTAGAGGACTCTTTGTCTCTTGATGAATTGATGGAGCTTTTTGAGGCTTCCATGAAACGTCAGGAAAGACTTATGAAAACCATTGGTGCCGCTATGGGCGCTACCTTTGAAGACAATGAAGAAGAGCCATTTAGGCCCGGTATTGATTCGGAGGGCAATAGAAGGATTGTGCTTGAATCTGGTGAAGACGCTTCGCGTTTTAACATCGGGTTTGGTACAATAAACAGTGAGTAATTTGTGAGGTTTTTATAGGTTGGCATTAGTTGATCAAGTAGGTGCGACAGTCGTAATTGCAGGTAGAACTGAAGGCATGGAGCCTGCAATTAAGGCTGTCGTATCACTTACTGCTGCCATCCAGAGAAACCAAGAGAAGCTTGCTGAGCTTACAAGAGCAAACAACCTAACAGCACAGTCAGAGATTGCTCTGAGGGAAAGAATCACTCAGTCAACAAACGCTGCTGTTGAGGCTGCTACTGCCAATGTCAGAGAAGCTGAAACAATCAGAGCAAAGATCAGAGCCAATGAGCAATTCATTGGCTCTTTGCGTACCCAAATTCAGAGCATGGAGGGCGCTCATAAGGGGCAGTCCAGATTGCAGACAGGAATTCGCGGGACGACTGAGGCTCTATCTAGAAGCAATAAAGAATTCAAAGAGTACCGCCAGCAGTTGAACAAGTCTGGTGCTCAGCTTGTCGGCTTTATCAGCGACGAGGTTAAGGGTGCTCAGTCTCTAAGAGAAGTTTTCAGAAATCATAGACTTCTGAAGAACTCAATGCGAAGCGACCTTTCAGGTATTGCTTCTGATTCAAGCATCAGAAGTTTGAGCACAGGTCTGCCTGGAACTTTCAGAAGAGCTTTTACTGCCTCTGAAAGATTCAGGATTTCTCTGCATGGAATCAAGAGAGATATGCTTTCGACTATCGGCGTTATGCAGAGATGGTCGAAGCAGACACAGTGGCTAGGTCGTCAGATGATCATGGGTCTTTCTTTGCCTATCGCTGCGATGGCTAATACTGCTGTGCGTGAGTTTCAGCATGTAGCTGAAGCTCAAGCTAACTTGCAGAAGATTACATATAACCCCGGCGAAACATTTGAACAGGGAGCTAGAAGAATTCAGGAAGATTTTGTTCCTGCTATTCGAAGCATTGCCCTGGAATATGGTCAGGTAGAGTCGATCACAACCGACGTGGCTAGAGATTGGGCTGCTATGGGTTATGCTACCGCTGAGCAGAACGCTCAGATGACTGATTTGACATCTAAGTGGGCCATGCTTGCCAACATTGACATGAGTCAGTCAACGGAGTATATCCGTAAGATTTTCACGCTTTATGGTGGGCAAGATGTTGGTAGAACTGAAGACATTCTGAACAGATTGGGTCTTATCGAAGAGCGTGCCGCTATTGACACTGCCGACTTGGCTCAAGCTATTCCTATGGTCGCTCCTGCTGCCAGTCAGTTGGGAATGTCAGTTGATCAACTGGCCGCTTCTCTTGCCGGTATGGTTCAGCAGGGTGTTGATGCCAATGAGGCTGCTACTGCCCTGAAGTTTGGTTTGCAGAGACTTTACAACCCTACGAATAAGGCTCAGGATTCTCTAGATGAACTAGGTGTTAGCTATAAAAATGCTGACAACACATTGAGGGCGCCAATTGATGTATTGCAGGATTTGCGAGTTGCGCTGGAAGGAACCAATAGGGCTGCTGCAACCCAGGCATTCGGTGACATCTTCGGCTCACGTCAGGTTGCCAGAATGCAAGCTCTTATGTCATCAATGAGAAACCAGAACAGCGACTTCTATCGTGTTATGGAAGTTGCAGCTATGGATCAGGATGCTATTAACGCCAGAAATGAAGCACAGACCAAGGCCAGAGAACAGTCTCCTGACGTTCTGTTTGCGAGACTAAAGTCACAGCTTAAGATGGCTGCTGCCGACCTTGGTAGATTCTTGATGCCACCATTGATCAAAATCTTTGGATTCATCAATACAGTTATCAATAAGCTTCTTGAGCTTCCTGATGGAGTCAAGAAGTTGATCGCTGCCTTTGTTCTTCTTCTTGCTGCTACTGGTCCGGTAGTGTATGTTACTTCTGTTCTTGGTGAGGCTTTTGCTACTCTTGGAAAGGGTGTTGTTAAACTTCTACCAAGTCTTAACACTTTGTCTACTGAAATGGTTGAGCTATTTGCAAAGCATAATATGTTCCCTGACAATGTGTTTGAGATTGGTGATACACACCTGACATCAATGAGCAAGAGAAAGATTGGTGCCCTGGAAGCCGCGGCTCTGGAACAAGAGGCTGCCGTGGGTGCAGTCACACACAAAGAAACTGTAGAGAAGCTAAACGAAGTTCTCGGACAGCAGATCATTCTTCAACAGGAGTTGATTGCTCAGGCTGCTCAGCAGACTGCTGCTGAACAGGCTGCTGCTCAGGCTAGACAGCAAGCTGCTATTGATGACGTTGCCACTTGGACAAAGATGAAGGATGCTCAGAAGGCTACTGTTGCTACGACAGCATTTGATGCTCTTGGTGACAGGGACAAGTTGGAGCTTGCCATCAAGGACTTTGAAGATTTGTCAGTTGAAATCGAAAAGACTAAGTTGATGGAGGAAGAGCTTGCTAGAACGCATGCAAACACCATTGCAGAAAGACTTGCTCAGGATCAAAGCCTTGTTAGAAAGAAGGGTGGAGGCTACCGCATAAGAGGCGGTATGACTTCTGAATTCTTTGATACAACTACTGGTGAGAGAGTAACTAATGAAATTGGAAGAATTGCAAGGGATGCTCAAGTAAAATTTGGTGTTGTAACTTCTGCTATGGAAGATGCTCACGTTGAGGCTGCTGCCTTCAATGAGGCTTTGAGGCTTAATGCAGAAAGACTTGCTGATGCTGGTCCTGCTAGAAACTTTGCCAATGTTCAGAAGAAGATTTGGAGAGAAGCAGAGGCCGAGGCGAAGGACACAATGGACAAGATTGCTGCCGCTGTTCAGATGCCTGCCGGAAATTGGGTAGATACAAGATTTGGTAATCGTGCAATTGGTGAAGCTGAGGTAAGTCGCCTAAGAGAAGTCGCAGAAAGAAACGGTTTGATCCTACAGAGTCTTGAGGCTCAGACTGCTGCTCAGACTGCATCTGTAGCTCTGGAAGAGAAAAGAGCTATAGCGGCTGATGCTGTTGCTGCTGCTGCCGAGAGGGCTGCTGCATCTGAAACTGCTGCTGCTGAAGCCGCTGCCCTACGAGATGTTCTAGATCAAGGCCCGCCGATGGACTTTGATCTTGGACCTAAGCCAAGATTCGGTGTTGCTGACGATGTTGCTGCCGGACTTGCTGAAGGTGCAGCGGAGAATCTTGCTGCCGACGGGGCGAAAGCAGCTACATTCTGGAATAGAGGATTTAAGGGCAACTTCCTTAAGTTCACTGGAATTCAAGCAATCATCAATAGATTCAGTTCAAGTTGGGAGTCAGGCTTGCTGGCTTCTGCAAGGACTGCTGCCTCTGGATGGAAGGAAAGATTCGCTGCATCTATGGCTGAAAATGGCGGGATCAAGGGACTCTTTTCAGCTTTGATGGGCGGTGGTGGTGCTGCTGGTGCCGCTGAAGGTGGTGGACTTCTTGCTGGTGGCGCATCATTGGCTGGTGCTGCTGCCGCTCTTGGCGCAATTATTGCAGTTCTTGTAGCTATTGCTGCCCCAATCATGATGATCAGAAAGCATTGGGATACCTTTAGAGAAAGAATCTCTAGTGGTGTTGACAGAATCAAGGATGCCATCAAGAAGATGAAGGATACCGTCATGGGAGTCTTTGATGCTATGAAGAAAGCTATTGCTGACGCTTTTGGTGGCGGAAAGGCGGGAGAGCAGAAGGCTGTTGAGAAGTTCGGTGAATACGCAAATGGAATTCTTCATTTCATTGGTTTAATCATTGATGGAATTAGAGTTCTGATTGGATGGCTTGCACCTGTTTTTGAGTGGCTTGGTCATATCATGGGTAATGCCCTAAATCTGATCACAAGCCTATTCAGTGGCGATTGGACAGAGGCTTTGAAGGCTGCTGGAAGACTAGTCTACTCACTGTTTGGTGAGCCTGTTGCTAAGGTCATTGACGCCATTGTCGATGTATTTATTAGTGGTATTGCACAAATTGTTCGTGGTGCCCAAAACGCCTACAACTTGGTGAATGGTTTGTGGGGCGGAAATGATGTCAACTGGCAAGATCAGATCGAAGGATTTAGACAGATTGCTGACGATATCAATATTGATGATTACATCAACAACCAACTATATGATCACAATACAGGATCGGCCCTTGGGCAGCGTGTTGGTGAAGATATTGCCGATGGTGTTGGTGATGGATTCAACAATAACCCGCCTGAGCTTGATGATGGTGGAGGCGGTGGAGGCGGTGGAGGCGGCGAGCTTCCTGATTGGCTGTCTGGATGGCTAAGCGCCATTAAGAGTCGTCTTGAGAAGGTTATTGGCGATCTAAAGAAGCAGGCACTTGATGCATTCGATAAGAGAATGGAGTCAGCGCTTGCCGTCTATGACAAGAGAATCAAGAAAATTGATGATGTTGAGAAGGCAGAGGAAAGAGCGCTTCAGAGGAAGCAGTATCTACAGCAGCGTCGTAAGCTGATTGATGATCGTGCCCTTCAGCATGAGAACTACATGCGTGACCGTGCTCTTGCAATTTACGAGGGGCGTGTTGATGATGCTCGTCAGATGGACCGTGAGGAACAGAAGAATAAGCGTGAGGCAGTACAAAGTCTTGCTGATCTTGATGCTGATCGTCGTAGAGAGCTTCTGAAGCAGGAGAGGGATCATCAGAGAGAGCTTATCAATATCCAGAAGGAAGCTGAGCAGGAAAGACAGCGTTTGATGAGAGAGGCTTTCGAGCGTCAGCTTGATTTGATCACTGAGTACGCTCCGAGAACTGTTGGCGAATTCCAGAATATGCTGAACAACATCACTGGTCTGCTGGGGCAGTATGGAATCAACACCTGGCCAGGAATCATGTTCACTGGTCTTGGATTGTTCAGTGATGTTATCCGTAATGCCAACGAAGATATCGTGCAGGATGCTGCTTGGTCTGGTAAGAATGCTGCTACAGCTTGGCTTGCAGCTTTCATTTCCGGCGATGCTCAGGCTGCTCTAACTGCTGGAAATAGTAGCAATGCGCCAGATCAAGGATTCTTGAGTGGCGCTGGGCCTGGTGGTGCTGCTGGTTCTAGAACTTGGAGAAATCCTGATACTGGTATTGGTGCAAGTCACTACAATAGGCACCAGGGAGGTTATCTTGGTGCTGGTGCTGCACAGGATATTCCTATTACCGCACAGACTGGTGAGTATGTCATCCAGCGTAGTGCTGTACAGAAGTATGGAACTCCTTTCCTAAGCGGAATCAATCATGGTGTATACCACACGGGAGGCCAGGTTGGAATTGGTGATACTGGTGTAAGAGAAAGAGTTGGCCCAAGTATGATCGGAGCAATTCGTGATTACATTCCAAATGCCACAAGAGATTGGATGACAGGAAACGGATCATCAAGTGCTGGTACACGCATTGGCGGCGTTGATCCTGCTGCCATCTTTGCCGCTTTCTCTGCGGGAGGAACTGTTGGCGGGAAGACACTGGCTGACTTTGCTACACAATATCTGATCGGTGAAGGAGTTCCTATTCAGCAGTTTGCTAATTGGATCAATCAAACCTTCCCTGGCGCAAGTGCGGCAACCGGAATTGGAACTCACTCATACTTGACGGCATCAGGAAATGTCTCTCTTCACTCACTTCAGAGAGCCGTTGACGTTGGTGGACCCTCCAATGTTTTGCAAGGCATTTGGGATTATATGCTTAATGCTATTGAAGGAAACACTATTCCAATTCAAGAGCTTATCTATAAGCATTCAATTTGGAGTATGAGTAGGCCATACGTTCACCCTTGGACAAGAGATGATCACATGACCCACGTTCATATTGGCCTAAAGGAAGGTTTTGCACAGTTGATGATGAACACTCTTGGTAGTGGCGTTGGCGGCATTGGTGGGCCTACACCTGGGCCATACGAATTGAAGATGATGGTTCGTGAAGCTGCAAGAGCTAAGTGGGGAACAGATTCGTACTGGCCTGCACTTGATCAGTTGATTTATCATGAGTCAAGCTGGAACCCTTATGCCGATAACCCAACTTCGTCAGCTTATGGTCTATTCCAGTTCTTGAATAGCACAAGAGCTAATTATGGAATTGGAATGAATGCTTCGATTGCAGATCAGATTCGAACAGGATTGCAGTACATTTGGGATAGATATCAGAACCCGAATAATGCTTGGTCGCTATGGCAGTCAAGAAGCCCTCACTGGTATCACCAGGGAGGTCCGGTTGCAAAGATGATGATGGGCGGAAAGGTTCCTTATGATAACTTCCCGGCACTTCTTCACAAGGGCGAGATTGTTGTTCCTGAGAAGCACACTGGCATGCTGAATCATCAGTGTGGTGGAGACACACACGTCCACATTCACGCCGACACATTCCTGGGTGATTTCGAGTGGTTCCGTGGTAAAATGGAAGAGTATGACATCAAGGTTGCTCCAAAGAAGGCAAGAGCTAGAGGCCAGGTCACTAGAAGGGTCGGTGTAAGGTAATGATCTTTCAGGCTGGTATCTCTATTGACGGCACAAACATAACAGATCAGGGTCGTGGACCTATCTCTGCTGACAGGGATGAGCGTTCTGTTATTGTCGAGCTTTCAAACGGAACAAGAAAGAAGTACATTAAGAAGGTTGCAAGAACCTACACTCTTTCTTGGGAGAACCTTGCTAGCTCAAGCACAAACACTGTTGATGGAAATGTGGGCAGGGATTGGCTTTTCGCTAATCTATCTCAGGAGGGCAGCACTCATACTGTCATCTTTAGACACAAGTCGGGGGAGAGTGAGACTATCACTGCCTTTGTAACTTCTTATTCAGAGCAGTTGACAATGAGAAGATCAGAGGATTTCTTCTGGACAGTCAACATCACTCTTGAGGAACAGTAATGCAGACTATCTCCAATGACCTAGCACAGTTGATTGATGATTCATCGCAGGTTGTGACGCCGGTTGTCACAGCTACTTTTGCTGACTCTAAGTACGCCTACAATCTCAGAACGTTCTCGACTTCTGAGGGGTGGGAAGATTCTCTGACGAGAAAGGACCCTCTGATTTGGCTGAAGTGCGATGATTCTACGATGGTTAGAAATAGTGGCTCTGTTGATGCGCCAATGACCATTGGATCATCTCTTGCTGATATTGCGGGGCCAATTGGATATAACGACAATGGTGCTTTTGATGTTGGTATTGGAGTAGGATTCAACACAACTCACCATGCTGATCTTAATATCACAAACCAAAAGACTATTGGTTGCTGGATGAAAATTGACTCTGCTCCTGTTGCGGGCGGCCTGATAGGAAAGTTCGACATTGCCAATTCATCAACTGCAAGTCATTTTGAGTATGCCCTTACGTTCTCAGCCGACAGTGGTGGCAACACAACAGTTTCTTTTACATATACAGATGGAACTAACTATGTTGGTATTCCAATCACAACTTTTGCAATCTCTGGTAGTGGATGGAAGTTTCTTGTTGTAACTGTAACACCACAAGCTATTTTTGTTTATCTTAATGGAACCTTGGTGACATATCAAGAATTGACGCTGCCAATCAATACAACCTCATATCCATTGCACTTTGCTCCTGGTTTTGATGGCAAAATTGATGAGGTTTTTATTCTTGATTATGCTTTGACGCCACCAGAAGTTTACGCACTTTATCGCAATGGCGTTTCAACTGACTCCGATGAGTTTTCATCATTCTTTTCTCCTGAGCAGATTATGAATGGAATTAAGGAAGAAACTTTGCCGGTGATGGAGTGCGATATGAACAATGATTTGGGCAATCCTTTGACACCAAATGGTGTCTATTTCGCCATTGATGAAAACATTGATCATACAACAACAGAAGTTGGTTGGAGAAGCAGATCACGCTCTGATGTGAGTGGTGATTTTGCAACACACCCTTGTGTGGGTGCTGTATTTGAAGCAAGATATGCTAATAGAATTGATCTGTATACTGCTCATAGCAAAGGTAGGATCAATCAGGTCAAGATGCATTATCTCGATATTGACGGAGCAGAAATTGTTGTTGCAACAAGTTCATTCGCTGCCGATTCTGATGTTTTGTCATTTGATCTTGGCGCCGATCTTGTTATCACTGGTGTCAAAGCAGAGATTTATTCAACCCAAAATCCCGAAGATTATGCTCGCGTTCACGAAATTGATCCTGTATATGTCAAGGACGTGAGTTCTGATGTTGTTGACTTCTCTATTGCATCTAGTAGAGAGAACTATGAGGACACATTGCCAGTTGGACACAATAACGCTAACACATTCGATATTACGCTTGACAATACAACCAAGAAATACAGCGCAAGTACAAGATCGCAGTACCATCATAATCTGAGAGAACTTCCATCTATGAGAAGTCTATTTAGTACAGCTAAGATTCTTTTGAGAGCACAGAAGATTCCGTGGGATTATCAGCCGGGTGATGAGTGGGAGAATGAGGGAACTCTTGGAACTGCTTACAATGCCATTCCTGCGTATGTTGACGAGAATAATCCTCTTATGGACGGTGTTCTTGGCGTTACAGATGCTCACTTCTTTGAGAGGCCATATCCCGGCCTTCTGATTGACGATCAGTATACTGTTGGCTCAACTTCTATCACTAGTGGAACAACACCAAGTATTGCTGGCCTTATCATTCCGCATCATTCATCGCTCGACTTCCCTGCTTCTGGTGCTTTGACATTCATGTTTGATATCACCCCGGTTAACAGCAATGACCCTTCATATAAGATTGCGTGGAAGTACCCAGGTACTTCTCTTCCGTTGTCAACAATTGCTAGCTATGGAACTGATGCTGGTGGCTGGGTACTTGAATGTATTGATGACACTGGTGCTGGTGCTGATGGAACTACGTCAACATTGTTTGCTGGATTCACTGGAACAGCTAGCGCATATCCTGCCGGGTGGGAGGGTGTAGTTGGCGACGAGAACCCTCAAGCAAGACAGACTATTGCTGTAAGAGTAAATAGGGCTGATAACAGCATCACTCTCTTCAGGGATGGGCAGATCATTGGTACTGACACAATCACAGAATCAGGCAGCTTCACAACTGATGCCCCAATTTGTATAGGACAGGACAACTTCTATCACAATATCGTCTTTTGGGATTCAGCTTTGACTGATGCTCAAATTCTGGAAGCTCATAATGAACTACAGTATTTTGAGCCTATCGACAACAACTATATCGTTCCTGATGTGCAGTTTGATGTTGCGCTGAAGTGGGATGGTGCAGCGGACGAAGTTGCACAAGGAAAGTTCTATGTTGACACATGGGAGCAGTCAAGCAGCAATATGACAACGACTGCTTCATGTAGAGATTTCTCAAAATTCTTTGAAGAGAAGGTGGATGAGCTTGGAATCTTCTTCAATGATGTTTCATGTGGTTTTGCATCTAGTGTTCTTGCAAGAACAGCCGGGGTTCCAAATAGAAACATAAGATACTACGATAAGTATTCCAATGTGGTCGTAAGAGATTATCCTATTGGCTTCTGGAAACTTGGTTATGTAGTTGATTCTAACAATGATCTTGTTGAGGAAATTGTTGATGGTCAAAGTTATGATGGCTATTTCTATCAAGATTCGTGGAACGCAATTGCTGATCTTCATTACGGCCAGATTTATGGTGCAGACATTGAACCTCATGCTGAAAGTTTGATCCCTGGTGAGCCTCTTGAATATTCCACAAACTTCCCTGGCACATCGAACCAGGAGGTTCTTGTGAATGATGCTGCATTGTTTGATCTTTCTACTGCTTGGACGCTTGAATGTATTGTAAGTCCAAATGTTGTTGACAATTCATTTATTGTTGGGAAGACAACTGCCACTTCAGTACCAAACAACAACAACTTCCAGATCGTTATGTTTGCTACAGGAGAATTTGAAGCTCAAACAACAAACTCAGCTAATAGTGGCGACGTTGCTCTTGCTGCCTCTGCACCTGTCGCTGAGGCCGGTGGAATTTATCACCTTGTCGCAACATTTGATGGGGCAAATCAGGAAATCTCTATCACTGTAAATGGTGTCAAGACAACGACAGCAACAGGATTTTCAACATGCATGGTGAATTCTAATGGGATTGGAATTGGAAACGTTCCATTCGCCCTAGGCTCAGATGTTGGATTTGATGGAAAGATTCAATGTGTATCACTTTATGACAGGGTGCTAACTGACGACGAGATTGAGCAGCATTATATTGCTTCTAGACTTGAAGAAGTACATCAGTTCCCATACCTGTATGCTATCGAACAGAGTATTCTTGATTCTCTTCTAGAATGGTCTACCGCTGATCTTGGTGTATTCTTCTTCGATGAGAACGAGGTCTTTAATTATGAGTACAGAAATACAATTCATGATGAAAACATTTCGCAGCATGCTACATCACAATTTGATCTGACAGAAAATGAGAATATCATTGACGGGTCGGTTAGCCTTGAGCTACAGTCTAATAAGATCAAGGTTGAAGTTAATCCAATCACTACAATCAATTCTGATAGGCAGTCAATTTGGAGGGCTGAGGATAATGAGTCTTTGGCTATCGCTGGACTGAGAAATGCTGTTGGTGTGAACGATACAACTGTTGATGTCAATAATACACAGAAGCCTGCCTGGAAGAAGAGTGGATACTTCAAGATTGATGATGAAATCATGAGCTATGATGGCATCGACGGCAAGACATTCTTGGGCGTAAAGCGTGGTCTTTTCGGTACTGTTCAGACGACACACACAAATGGAAAGTCTTGGTACTTCACCGACGACACAGAATATTGGGAGCCGAATGTTGATGATGCTGAAGATACCTTTACTGAGCATGCCAACTGTCATATCAAGAGAAGTTCTACCGTGTACAGAACAACAGCGGGCAGCTTGAGAGTTCGCTCAACTGTTGGCTCTACTGGCGGAACATGGATGGGGCCACGCTCACCTTCTGGAAAGGCCGGGGAAGAGGTTAGAGGAAGTACCTCATATTCTGCTTCAGCTTATACGAAGGCTAAGACTGATGCTAGAACTGTCAAGCTACGTTTTGTATGGTTCGATAGTGAAGGCAAGTATATTAGCAAGAGCACTTCTGCTGGCACAACAAATAGCACATCTGCTTGGACAGAAGTGACGCACACTGCTACTTCTCCTTCAAATGCAAAATATGTTTCAATAAGGATTATCTTCACTGGAATTGCGCCAGCGGAAGTTCATTACATTGATGATGTAACATTCCCTGGTGCTCGCAATAAGGTTCGTGAGGTTCGTGTCTACGATATCAAGTTTGATCAGTCACCCGCCGTGGGGGTTAAGTATCCTCTTCTTATCGCTGAACAGTTTGATAAGACAGCAGAGATTGAAGAGTTCACACATGACAATTTCAATGCTCATGTTGTTGTTTCCGCAACCAAGAAAGCTCCGATTGGTGATGTTGTTCTTCTTGAGGGAACAGATGCTCTGACCGATTTGAACTACTACTTCGCAATCTCTGGCATTCCGTTGATTGAGAAGAGTTCGGGTGAGGCAGTTGAATCGTCAAGCGTAGAGAACAGCGACTTTGTAAGAAGATTCGGACTGAAGGAAATGACCATCACAAACAAGTTCATTCAGTCTAAGGATTATGCACAGACTATTGCCGACTGGTTGTTCCAGCACTACTCTGATCCGGTGCCACTGCTTGATTTGACTGTCCTTGGAATCCCACATCTTCAGAATGGTGACAGAATCACGGTTCACTACTTGGATGCCATGAATATCTTTGATACAATAGACTATTGGTTGATTGAGAAAAGCATCTCATACAACGGAGGAATTGATCAAAAGTTGAAGTTGAGGAAGGTTAGTTAGTGCAGAGCAATCATCACCATAGGGAGACAGCAGTTTCGTTCCATAAGAGCGGAGGCCACTCTCACGATGGAACAAATTCTACAAGAATTGACTTCTCATCTTATTCTGATGCTGATTTGGCACCGCTGATCGCAAAGATTACAAAGAAAATCAAGTCTGGTGGGAATGACAATGATTCCGAAAGATTGTCTATTGAAACTCAGCCGACTGACGACCTGATTCCCACTGGCGCTCCGCTTGTTGTTACGCTCACTTCGGGATACAATGACGCAAGCAGCGGGTGGGGAGACAATACGGGCTGGATTAAGGCCACCTGGACTGTCTACGATGCCCCTGGCGATATCACTGGCGACGATGATGCCGACGATCTTCTTGCAATAGGCTACATGGAAGGTGATGGCACAACCGCTGTCGATGACACAGATCAAACAGATATTCTTGTTGAAGAGGTTCAGTCTGCTGAGGCCATCAATGAATATCAGGTTTCATATTGGAACATTGCCTTTGAGGACGGTGATCATGTTGCCACTTCTGAGCATAAGAAGTTCATCAGGACTGATGAGCAAGAGATTCTGATTGCTCCTGTCCCGCTAGGTAAGACGTTCCATGTTCGTGTTAGAGGAATCAGTGGAAACGGAAAGCATAGTGATCCTGCGTCGAACGACACATCAAGTCACATTCTCACTGGTGGTGGGGGGTTTAGTGAGACTCCTTCAGCGCCTACTGGTCTTGATGCAATCAGCATGGGTCCAGATAGCATTATGCTCACATGGACTGAATCAACGCACCCCCTTGTTGTAAATGGCGGGAACTATAGAGTTCAGTGTGACACGGTAAACACATTTAACAGTAGTGGTGGAAATCCTCTTTATGCAAGAACTGTGGGTGGAGAGTCTACAACCTTTACAGGACTTCAGCAAGGAACAAATTACTACTTCAGAGTGAAGGCCAAGACAAGCACCGGAGTTTTGAGTGCTTGGTCGTCAACGTTGGGACCAGAAACAACAACAACGCTTGGTCCTGGCGACATTTCTGATGGAAGCCCACCTTCATCTTCTCCTGCCGCAAACGTTCTTGGTGGGCCAAAGTATCTTTGGGTTAAATGGAATGCGGTCACAAATAACGATCCCGTGACTTATGATGTTCATCTTTCTACAAGCAGCGGCTTTACAGTTAACTCTGGAACAAAAGTTGGAGAGGTTTCTGGAACAAGTTTCGTTATTAGATATCTTCCTGGGACAACAACAGAGTTGAGCTATGGAACAACATATTATGTCAAGATTGTAGCTAGGGATCAGGATGGTTCTGCTAGTGCCGGAACACAGGGTTCTGCTTCATGTGTGAAAATTGCCGGGGGTACTGGTGGAGACATTCTTGCTGATTCTATTACAGCTAATGATATCAACAGCCTTACCCTAACAGGAACCAAGTATGTTCAGGCCGGTGGAGCAAGTGCAACTGATCCGTATGTCAGAATGGAAGTTGAAAGTAGTGCAGGCCATATTGATATCTATCCAGGCAAGTCATATTCTGGAACAGAATTTATTCTTCCTGCTACTCTTGAAGGGGCTAGTGATTCATCTACAAAAGAAGTTTGGACTTATCTAAGCTCTCCTTATTTTTCTGGTGACAGCCCAACGTCACGACCTGTTTATATGAAGCTTTTGACAGACAATGACGACTCAACTAGGTCAGAATTTTTCATTCATGCACAAAAGTTTTATACTGACGCAAGAGAGGAAGGAATCCTTTATGCATTTACTCAGAGCATCAACAGAAACGCTACATCTCTAACACAATTGACATTTGGCAACACCGAAATTGTTGGTAATGATGATTGGAGCATGAGTGGAACCAACCTCATTAAGATGCCTAGGATTGGAAAATATATGGTAACATTTCAAGTTGAGTATGCTGCTGGTGTAACAAATGGTGCCGTATCTGGTGACCGCGGAGCCAGAACTTTCGTTGTAACCAAAGGAACAACGTCAGCACCCAGCGACAGCACTAGTGATTATTACCTTGATAGAATAGTTATGCCACCATTTCCTGACACATCAACCTATACATTTCAGAGGGGGGCAGCAAGCGGATCGGTCATTTTGGACTGTACATCTGCGCCAACTAACTTAAGATTTTGGATGAACAATTACACGTTGGACGCATCATCAGCAGATTGCAATATTATTATAGGAGTTTATAGGGTTTCAGCATAATGTCAAATTTCAAATATGTTTCATGGAATGGAAAAACGCCTGTTGATAAGGATAGGCTATATGCAATGAGCGAGAGCGATCAGTATCTCTATGATGATATTGCTTCACGTCCCGCTGGAATCTTGGCATGGTCGGAGAATTTTGATGATGAGTCAGTTCCATATAACGCACCTTATCATTGGCTTCCAGATATGGATATCACTATCACTCATGCCGCAGATAGACTCATCAAGGTTTCATACCGCCAGAAGGGAGTTAAGGCCACTTTGGCTGCCTCTGCGATGACATCATTGTGGATTGATCCACCGGGAGCTTCACCTGAGGCAATGTATGCAACCACGGTTGTTGGTTGTGTCAAGAATGCTCCTGCTGGTGGCGCTGTGCTGTCTTATACGTTTAGTCCGTCGGCCGGATCGTACAGATATAGGGTGCGTGGAACGGTACTTAACGCCGCTTCGGGATCAATTGTTTGGAGAGCTTCACCAACGTCGCCAAGGCAACTTGTCATTGAGGATTTGGGTCCATATGTGGCTCCTACAGCTTAAGGTGGTATAATGTAATATGGCAGATTTTGAGTATGTAGATTGGCAGTTTGGGGTTCCGGTAACTTCGACTCGGCTATTCAAGATGAGTGAAAATGACCAGTATCTTAAGGATGCTGTTGACGCTCTGCCAAAGGGTGTTGTTGCGTGGGCTGAGAGTACGACTGAAAAGACAGTGTATGAGGGCGGGGCAGATGTGAGACTTCCAAACATGCACCTTGTTTATCAGCTTGAGGCAGATAGGCTTTATCGAATCACTTACCGCCAGAAAGGCGTTAAGGCAAATGCAGACCTTTCGGCCATGACAGCTATCACGATTGACAACGCAATTGTTGCTACCGCTATTGAACTTTGCAGAAAACATGTTCCAGCGGGGCCGTCTGAGACATTCTATATCTTCGGTACTGACTCATCCCCTTCAGAAGTCAGCATTGAGGTAACTGGAACAAACGTTAGTGGTGGTGCAGGATCATCAGTAAGATTTAGAGCTTCATCAACCTCACCTAGACAGCTTGTATTGGAGGATTTGGGGCCGTATGTCGATTCTGACCCTGGCCCTGGTGCTTAATGCTGGCATCACGACGTAAAGAAATCAAGTGGGGCAAGAGCACTCGTACTGGCCCCGCCAACCCCAATTTCTCGGGAGGAAAGTACGCCGATGACAAGGGTTATTTGCGCGTACTTCGCCCTGAGCATCCTCACAACAATGCTGGGTATGTTTATGAGCATCGTTTGGTTCTGGAAGAGCACCTGGGAAGAATCCTTCAGCCCTGGGAAACGGTTCACCACATCAACGAAATCAAATTAGACAACAGGCTCGAAAACCTGTACCTAACGACAATACCTGAGCATAGCGTAATCCATCGTGAAGGAAAGAGGAAGTCGCTTGAGGAAAAAACACATATGAGAAAGAAGGTCAAGCAAAGGGCTAAAGAGCAGGGACGCAGGAGGCGAACTTCGACCGGGCAGTTTGAAAAAACCGATGCCGACGGGTTGTGAGCCGCCACCCGATTTGATATGCTGACGTAGCCGACGAAAGGACAAGATGACTGACGTACATAAGGACGGCGAGGTTGTTGAGGGGATCAAGCCCCCGGCAGCTTTAAGACCGGGGGTCGATCAAGATGATGAAGTGATTGAGGTTACTTCTGACCCTTACGATGCTCCGGTAGTTGACACTGATAAGTTGTTGACGAGATGGGGATTTTCAACTGACGAATATGAGTTGGTGAATGGAACCCTTAAGGTTGCTGAATGGGAAGTTCAGACAGCCGATGGAATCAAAACGCTGTGGAGCTACAAGGCTGGTGTCCGCAAGCGAGATACAGTTAGATCGTTGGATTATGATGATCTTGTATCTGAGATTAAGAGCCACAGAAGGAAGCCGAAGGAGCCTGCGACTGGCGATCACGTTTTTGTGATCAATGTTGCTGACACCCAATTCGGAAAAGCTGATGGCGATGGAGTTAAAGGAACTATTGACAGGTTCCTGAAATCCACTGATGCCGCAATTGACAGACTGCAAGAGTTGAAGAAAATAGGTCGGCCAATTGACAGAGCAGTAATTGCTGGTGTTGGTGATATCATTGAGGGTTGTGATGGGCAGTATGCTTCACAGATTTTCAATGTTGAGTTGAATAGAAGGCAGCAGACTAGGCTTGCTAGACGACTTATTCGTGACCTTGTGATCAAGGTAGCCAATGAGGTCAATGAGTTGACCGTTACGGCTGTCCCTGGCAATCATGGCGAGAATAGGAAGGACTACAAGGCTTTCACTACTATTGGTGACAATGATGATGTTGCAATCTTCGAAGAGATTGGCGATATTCTTGCGGCTAACCCAAAGGTTTATGGTCATGTGAATTTCGTTCTCCCTGAGGATGAGATTTATACGATCCTTGATCTTGCTGGAACAAAGGTTGGTTTTGCTCATGGTCACATTTCTGGAAACTCAGGGACGCCACAGAAGAAGCTTTGGGACTGGTGGGGTGGTCAGATTGTTGGCGATCAGCCTATCGGTGATGCAAAGATTCTTGTAACTGGACATTATCATCACTTCTCAGTGATTGAGTACAATATGAACAGAATTCATATTCAGTGTCCATCTGTTGAGTCTGAATCAACTTGGTGGAAGAACCTGAAGGGGCAAGTTTCCCCTCCCGGCCTTCTAACCTTTGTTGTGACCAAAGACGGTTATCAAGACCTTCAGGTGGTGTAGCATGATCAAGTGTGCAAGAGAAGTTGAAATTGAGCACTTGGTCTTTAGAAAGTGTGGAGGAAAGGTAATTGAAGAAATTACCTTTTGGGATGAAGAATCTAAGCGTCACTTCATGGTGCTGAATTGTTTGCATTGTGGAAACGAGCTTTTTGTCCCTCTTCGCAAATGGAATTCCTTTAAGAAGAAGTTGGATGAGAATGTCTACAGAATTAGATATGGCCAAGCTAAAGGTAAACAAGTTATACCTGTTGCCCAGCGGAACCTTGTGTAAGATTCATAAGATAGATTGGGTCCACGGAAAAGTTTTCATCTATAAATATAACGATGGAAATGATGCGATTGATATCGAATTGGCTCCGAGAATTTTGACGCCAGCGTTCAAGATTGGCGATGTGGCTTCTATGCTGCAAAAGTCAACAGATACGCTCCGCAAGTATGAGCGGGATGGGCTGATTGATTCTCCGAGAAGATATCAGGTTGGAACCAAAGCTATACGAATCTATACGATTCAAGATATTCATAAACTGATCCGTTTCTTTGAAACGAGGGGGCCAGTGGGAAGACCTTCTGTTAACAACAGAAGCTTTGGCGTTAACAAAACAGAAGTAAGAAGAAAACTTAAAACAAGATTCGAAGAAATCAAAACGAAAATATAGGAGAAAAAATGAAAGATGCAGGAAACACCGACGAAACGTCGGATGAGATTTGGGCAGCTATCGGCCTGACAATCAACACGGGGAACTTCAATTCTCTCAGAGTTGACGCTGGTTCTCGTAGAACCATTGGTAGCGAAAGTCGTGAGGATGCCTGGCAGGCTCTTTGGGACGAGGTAGATCAGCAGCTTGCAGTGAAGATCGCTGAGGCTAAAAAGGATTTGGAGTCTGAGTAAGATTGACTATCGACAAGAACGATCCCAGGTACATTCAGACCCTCTTTCAGAGGCGCTGTGACGAGCGTATGAAGCTGTTTGTGCCGGATGAGGCCCGTGATCCCGCCATCGCAAAGAGCTTGTATAGGTATCATGAGAAGTTCTCGTCTTTGGAGATGCTTGACAAGTGTATCATTGAGTATATTGACTCTTGTGAGGGCACGGTACTGATCTATAACTTTGCCGTTGTTGTTGGCAAAATCAGAGAAAAACTTGAAGCTGAGGAAAAGTCCAAGGCCGAGTTTAATAGAATAATGGAACAAACAAAGAAAAGGATGGAGAGCGGATATTGAGTTACCCACAACATTTTTTTAGGCATGTAGTCCAGAGTGATGATGAATTAAAATGCTGGATATGGAGTGGGGCCAAAAATAGCTCTGGATATGGATGCATTGTAGTAGGTGGAAAAACTCAATTAGCCCATCGAGTAGCATATCAAAGTTATTATGGAGATTTGCAAGATAATTTGCTCGTTAGGCATAAATGTGATATTAAATTATGTGTTAATCCTGCTCATCTTGAGCAGGGAACTCATCAAGAAAATACACAAGATAGTATCGACCGCAATAGATATGCTAAAACATATGAACAAAACAAAAGAAATGCAAAGCTTTCAAAAGAAGACATTTCGACAATTAAAGAGCTTCATTCTGGTGGCATGAGCCAAAGAGATATTGCCAAGATATTCAAAGTACATAATTCAACAATTTGTTTAATTGTAAATAATAAAGCATGGAGGAATTGAAATTAATTTCGAAACACAGCTAATCAACGCTATTCTTGATTCCAAAGATTTGGAACAATGCGTTGATCGCAATGTTGGCAAGGTCTTTACCGATCACAAAGATGTATGGGAATTCATTCTCTGGTTTAACTCAGAGTATGGTGCCCTTCCATCAAAAGATGCAATCAAGAGCAAGTTTGACGATTTTGAGTTCATCTCAACTGACTCACCGCTTGCCTATTACATTGATGAGGCAGAGACAAAGAGTATGGGCCAGCGTGTACGGCAGACTCTTTTCAAGGCTTCGGAGGGTTTGAAGAATGGTGATGATCCTCAATCAATCCTAACATTGTTGGCCAATCAGTCCTCAGAGATTATGCGTGAGTCTGGAAGGTTGAAGGATATTGACGTTACTGACTGGCAGGAAAGAGCGAGAGTTCTTCGTGACAGGGTGAGCAATCCTGAGGATTCAGTTTTGGGAATTCCTAGTGGAATCTCAACGATTGACACTCATTTTGGTGGGTGGCAGCCTGGTGACTTCATTGTCGTTATGGGTTGGACTGGTGCAGGAAAGTCTTTCATCACCCGCCTGTTTGCCGTGAATGCCTGGCTTCAGGGATACAAGCCTCTGATCATCTCTCTTGAGATGGATAAGATGCAGGAATTGTATCGTATTGATACGATTCTGAATCAGGGCGAGGTTTTCAGAAACTCCCAGCTAACGCACGGAAAGAACATTGATCCGAACAACTATGAAACTTGGGCGGCTGATGTGTTCAAGGATACTCATCCTTTTCATCTGATCACTTCTGATGGTGTAGAGGTAGCAGATCAGCACTTTGTTCAAGCAAAGATTGAACAGTACAAGCCTGATCTTGTGATCCTTGACTATCACACCCTGTTCGATGATGCTAGAAAGGGCGGGACGGAGACTGAGCGAGCGAAGAATCTTTCAAAGGATTTCAAGAGAATCGCTGTGAGAAACCGTGTTCCTGTTATTGACGTTTCTGGTGTGACGATGGAGAATGGTCACGCTGAACGCCCACCGGAGTTGAACGAGATTTCTTGGTCGAAGCAGTTGGTGTTCGACTCTGACCTTGTTCTTGCACTGCACCGTGTTCAGGACGAGAATCTGTTTCAGGTTGTTTCAAGAAAGACTCGTAGGTGCCCGTCATTTGCGTTCTATCTTGATTGGGACCTTGACACTGGTGTTTGGAATGAAAGATTTGATGGGGAGTTCATTTGATGAAGAAAGATAAGCTGGTTCACGTTGAGAATGGGGAGGCTAGAGATTCAGAGTACATTCTGAAAATCAAACCTTGGATTGAGGACTATATTCGTGAGAATAAGACCGATTTCTCTTACACTAAGCTTTATTGGGATTACAAGCCCAAGACCAAGACTTTCTCGTTCAAGTTGAAGTTCTATGCTTGATGTAAAGGAAGAGCTAGAGAAGCTGGGGCTGTCTGTTGCTAGGGATGATGGCGATGAGTATGCGCTGTTCTGCCCGTTTCATATCAACAAGAACAGTCCGGCTTTCTCTATCAACAAGAGAACTGGACTATGGAAGTGCTTTAATCCTGATTGTGATCAAAGCGGTTCGCTTGTAGGTCTTTCAAAGAGGCTTGGTGGTGACCTTCATGTTCACCGTGAGATTACTGACGAGGAAATTCTCGACAACCTTCTCTATGCTGAGAAGGAAGAAGAGCAGGAAGATTGGGGGGAAGCGATGGAACGAGTTAGTATCGACTATCGCTCTGATGAAATAGACAAGCTAGACTATCTGATTCAGAGAGGCTTCCATCCGATGACACTGAAGCATTTTGGTGTTGGTTTCTCTGAGAAGAAGAATATGATTGTCATCCCGGCGAGGGACGACAAGTATCGTCTTGTTGGGTTCATTGGTAGAGCTATTGATCCTAATGCAAAACCAAAGTATAGATATTCGAAATCTTTCCCAAGGAAAGATATTCTTTTCAATCTGAATAATGCAAAACATTATTCTTCGGTCATTGTTGTTGAGGGTAGTTTGGATGCCATGAGCATTCATCAGGCAGGTTTCCCAAATGTTGTTGCAACACTTGGAGCCAATGTCACTGATGAGCACATCAAGCTTCTGAATTCGCATTTCAACGAAATCATCATCTTCTATGACAATGATCAACCAGGGCATTCCATGAGGGACAGGATCATTAAGGAGTGCCCAATGAAGCAGGTAATGGTTGTCAACTACGGCAACCTTGAAGCGAAGGACCCAGGTGACCTTGAGGCCGACCAGATCGCTGATATGATCGCAGGATCAATTGACGTTTTGTCGTGGATTTTCAACGAGTCGCCGGTATAATGAGAGTGTATCCCCGACCGGGGACAACACATAAGATAAAAACAAAGGAGAAATAAAATGGGAGCTTTTAAGACGCTCGGTGAGCTACAAACAGCTACAAAGAAGAAGGAAAAGTTTGACAGCGAGAATAGGACGCCTCGCTACTTCACTCTGAAGGGTGGAGATGCATTCCGCATTCGTTTCCGTCAGGAAATTGCGGAGGATGGAAAGTTCTTCGATGATGAGGTAGGTGCAGCAGAGGTAGTCCCTGTTCACGCCAATCCCTCAGACTTCAAGAGAACTGGTGTTTGCACGGCCAATGATCCTGACTATGGATACAAGTGCTGGGCATGCGAGCAGATTTCTGAGGATTTCAGATGGAAGGCAAAGCCACATCTGATCATCAATGTTGCAGTCCTGATGGAAGATGAGAGTGGCAAGCAGGTTTGGCAGCCTCGTATTCTTGACCAGAAGTTCTCGGCGCAGCACGTTGCGTCAGACATCGTTGAGTTTGCCTCAATGAATGGTACGGTCATGGATCGTGACTATATGTTCAAGAGAGTTGGAGAGGGTACTGACACTCAGTACAAGCTTCTTCCTCTGGATGCTGGTGATGCTGATCCCGACATTGCTGATCTTGATCTGCATGATGTTGAGACTGTTTACCACGCAAATCCTTATGCTGAGCAGTCTGGTCGTTACCTTGGTGACGACAGCAGCAGCAGAGGTTGGTAACATAGCTTCGAAAGGGGCGGGGGAAACCCCGCCCCTTTCTTTCTTAGAAAGGATTGATGTGGAGTATTCTGATCGTCAGGCCGTCTTTGAGTTGACGGGGAAGAATTGGGATGATCTAAAGAGCTATTTTCAGAAGCTTCAGGATGATTTTGTTGTGTGGCACAATCACAACTTCCCTGATGCGAATGAGCTTGAGGTTGTAGCTGGTCTTGCTGAAGAGGCTGGTGAGGTTTGTCGTGGGGCTGTGAAGATGAGTCAGGGTATTCGTGGCTCTAGAGAAGAGTGGCTTCATGAGATTGAGAAAGAGTGCGCCGATGTGTTCATCAAGCTGATGGACGTTTCTCGCCACTATGAGTTTGATCTTCTGACTGCTATTCAGAGCAGATGGTCAAGTGTGAGACAGAGAAACTGGATTGATGACCCGCAGTCCGGTGGGCAGAATGTGAAGAGAAAATGAGAAGATTCTTATTTGTTGATGGCAAAAAGCCAACAGAGGTTTTGGATGCTTTTGATCAGGTTGTCAATGTTGGCGACTATATCATGCATGAGGGCACCTATTCTAGCAGCCTTTATCGACGTGTTGTTAGGGTTGTCGATATTGTAGATCGAAACAACAGTGGCGACATCTATGAAACCTGGGGGAAGACTAGGTATGTCAAACTACTGTGTGAGCCTGTTCCATCATCGTTGGATGACTATTCAACAAAGATGACATATCTGGAAGATCAGGATAAGATCATCAAGCTTTCTGATGATCAACTTAAGGCAATCAATGTGAGGAAACGTGATTAAGATATTGGAAATCCATCTTCAAGATGGCAATCTGCCAAGATATTATGGCGTTTATAGAGTGCAGAATGATGCAGTAGGCATTAGCTTTTGTGATAGTGACGACATAGAGTATTTCTATCCTTGGCATAGTTTTAAAAGAGTGAGAGTTTGGAGTGAAAGTGAAGTATAGAAAGAAGCCAGTAGTAATTGAGGCAGTTCAGCTTCGTTGGTCTACATGGAACGAAGTATGTGACTTTGTTGGTGGTGTTATTAGTGAGGCCAATCAGGCGTACTACATTGATGCAAGCGAGGCGTCAGATACTTGCGGGGAGCCTGGACCAGAGTATATTGCTTTTTCGGTGACGACTACTCATGGAGAGAGAGCCATTGTGAGACATGGCGACTGGATTATTCCAGACTCTAAGCCAGGAACTTTTTATCCATGTAAGCCAGATGTTTTTGAGGCTACATATGAAAAGGTTTATGAGCCTAAGCCACGATGCCAGGTTCATCAGTGGGACGGAGAGATGGGAGATTGTGGTTGTGAATAAAACTATGGAGTGGCATGACTACTTCTTTTCGATTGCAAAAGTTGTAGCTGCAAGATCAACTTGTCCCTCCCGAAAAGTTGGGGCTGTGGTTGTTGATCCAGAGACACAGTTCATTATCTCTACGGGATACAATGGTGCTCCGAGAGGCACAGCGCATTGTGACGCTGAGTGTGGCTCAAGAGAGTCAGGCAAGGACTGGATCAAGTGCAAGGCTATTCACGGAGAGTTGAATGCCATTATCGCTGCTGCTAATGCAGGTAAGTCGGTGAATGGCGCTGTGATTTATCTAACGACTACTCCCTGCGTTTTTTGCTCAAGAGTTTTGATCAACGCAGGGATTAAGCATGTTTATGCGATGAGCTACTATTCTCAGTCTGATGCTGAGGTATTGCTTAAGGAAGGCGGGGTTGGTATGACAGTGTTTACTGGTGTCCCTACCCCCACAATTAACTTTAGAGAGGAAGAATAATGGGTGAGTATACTATTCAAGTTACCAAGAAGGTAGTTGCAAACATTTCAGTTTTCACTGACGAAATCGAAGATGGTCAGACTGCTGAGGAAGTTGCAATCATTTTTGCTGATTTTGGAGAGGGAGAGTGGGAGACTGTTCCCAACTCTTACGAAACATTCATCATCGACTATAACCAAGGGGAATAATGGGAAAGTTCGTCCACTTGCATTGTCATAGTGAATATTCCCTGCTGGACGGCCTAACGAAGCCGGAAGAGATTATTGAGGTTGCTGAAGAGAACGGTTCGACTCATGTATCTATTACAGATCATGGAACCCTTGGTGGCCTTTATCGTTTCAATGAGGCGGCAGCTAAGAGTTCTGTGACTCCGATCTTCGGGGAGGAAGCGTATTTCGTTCCTGATATTCAGAATGACGACAAGGACTCTAAGGCTGAACGTTTTCATTTGATTCTTCTTGCAAAGAACGACGAGGGTCTTAGGAACCTCTTTAAGATGAATCGCATTGCCTGGACGGACGGGTTCTACCATAAGCCAAGAGTTGATTTTGAGATGCTTGAGGCTTATGGTAGCGGCCTCATTGCTCTTTCTGGATGCATGGGTGGCTCTATCTCTCAGGCCATCATCAATGATGACACTGAGACAGCAGATAGGTTGATTGAGCGCTTCTCGTCTATCTTCAAGGATGACTTCTATTTTGAGTTGCAGCCGTGGGAAGAGCCTGATCAGGTTAAGGTCAATCTTGCTCTTCAGGACTATGCTCAGAGTTGGAACATTCCGATGGTTGGAACGATTGACTGTCACTATCCCCGCAAGAAGGATCGTCAGATTGAAGAGATTCTTTTGGCGGTTGGAACATCTGGCTCTATCTCTGACAAAGAGAAGCAGCATGCCAAAGAGCATCTAGAAGAGGCTAAGTCTGCTTCGGATATGATTGAGAAGATGAACATTCTGTGGCCTAACCGCAGATTGTCATTCCAGCATATCCCTGTTTACATCATGCCTGACGACGAGGTTTATGACTTGTTTGACAAGAATGTTGGTCGTACTGACATTCTTGAAACCTCTCTTGAGATTGCTGACAAGTGCTCTGCAAAGCTGCACAAGCGTAAGCCTGTGCTTCCTGCCTACCCCGAGATGGTGGGCGTTAAGGAATCATCGGAAGAGTACCTTTCTGACATTGCGTATTTCAGACTGAAGGAGATGGGCCTTGATACGCAGGAGTACCGTGATGTTCTTGACATGGAGCTTAAGATCATCAACGAGAAGAGGTTCGCTGACTACTTCCTGATTCTGTGGGACGTTTGTGAGTGGGCGAAGAAGAGTGGTATTGGCATTGGGCCTGGTCGTGGGTCTGCTGGTGGTTCTCTTCTTGCGTATTGCCTTGGTATCACAAAGGTTGATCCTGTTAAGTACAAGCTTCTGTTCTGGAGATTCCTGAACCCTGAGCGTAACGACTATCCCGATATTGATATCGACTTTGAGGATCGTCGTCGTGATGAGGTAAAGCAGTACGTTAAGGATAGATGGGGTGCGGACAACGTTGCCTCTATCGCAACCTATGGAACGCTGAAAGAGAAGTCTGCTTTCAAGTATGCGGCCAAGGTCTTTGGTGTTCCGTACAAGGATTCCAACAGCATCTCGTCCAGAATGCGTGATATGGATGATATCAAGAATATGTCTGGTGAGGTCGCCAAGCGATTCATGCGTGACTATTCTGACGCCATTGAGGCAGCTAAGGGAATCCGTGGGACGTTGCAGCAAGCTGGTGCTCACGCTGCTGGTGTTGTTATCTCTCCTATCCCTTTGCACGATATCCTACCTATCGAGTCTCGCAAGGATGAGGCAGGTAATCGCATTGAGGTAACTGCCTTCGACAAGAACGAGCTAGAGCCTATGGGTCTAGTTAAGTTCGATGCTCTTTCCCTTAACACTGTTTCTGTTATCATGGACACACTTAAGAAGGTGAAGGAGAACTATGGTGTTGACGTAGAGGCTGAGTCTCTTGATGTTGATAATCCTGATCCGAGAGTCTTTGAGGTTTTGAGTGAGGGCAAGACGATTGGTGTGTTCCAATCTGAAGGTGCATCATACACCAAGCTTCTGAAGGACTTGGAGGCTGAGAGTTTCAATGACCTTGTTGTTGCTAACGGTCTGATTAGACCGGGTGCTGCTGAGACACAGGGACCAAAGTTTGCTGAGGGCAAGCGTGGTGGCGAGATTACTTATGCTTCTGATTTGATCAAGCCGATTCTTGAGGAAACATATGGTGCCTGGATTTTTGAAGAGCAACTGATGAGTTGCCTTGTAACCCTGGCTGGATTTTCGTGGGGCGAGGCTGATCGCTTCAGAAAGATCATCTCAAAGAAGCTAGACGCATCTGAGTTTGAACCATACCGTGAGAGCTTCATGGAGGGCGTTACACAGCACATCTCAGTCTCTAAGGCTGAGAGCATGTGGGCCGACATTCTGAAGGCTTGTAGCTATATGTTCAATAAGTCTCATTCGGTGTCGTACTCGTTGCTGACGTATCAGACAGCTTGGCTGAAGGTCAACTACCCAAAGGAATTCATTTGGGCGTTGCTGACCAATGAGCGTGACTTCGCCAATATCACAACGTATCTCTTTGAGGCGCAGAAGATTGGCGTTACAATTCTCCCGCCAGACATCAATGTCTCTGGCGAGACTTTTGACCTTGATGGTGATGCCATCCGATTTGGGCTTGGTAACGTGCTAGGCGTTGGTGACTCTGCCATTGATGAGATTATGACCAATAGGCCGTTCTCGTCATATGAGCATTTCGTAGAGGTCTGCTCTGCTTCAAGAGTTAAGTCTGACATGGTTGACAATCTGAACAAGGTGGGGGCGTTTGAGAGCCTTGGGTTCGTGTCTGAGTACGAACATGAGCACTACTATGGCCCAATCCTGAACTATCCGATCTTCCTGAACGAAGAGTCTGTCTTTAGCAATGTTCTTAGCACATGCAAGGACGCTGAGGCTGATGAGGATGGTATGCATCTGATTCGTGGGGTGATCAAGGGAACCAAGAGAACAGACAAGTATTATCGTATCGAGATTGAGGATGATACTGGCACTATTGCTGTCTTTGCCGATCAGTCGATAGATGTGAGCAAGAGAGATTCTGTGATCGCTTTGGTTGGTGACAGCGCTCTTCATTACATTGAGGATTATCAGAAGGCCCAGGAATCGCCGCCCAAGTTTGTCCAGTTCTTCCAGGCAATCAAGGATGGCAGGGCCGAAGAGCAATATGGATTCCTTCTTGATGCTGACACCACTTATGGTGTCGAGAGCCAGAAAACCATCGCCTTCCTGTTCAGCATTTCGTCGTTCAAGACAAAGAAGGGTGCCAAGATGGGTTCTGCCTATTGGTGGTCACCTGAGCTTGGTTTCTTCAAGACAATGATGTTCCCTGGCAGCTACAACTACAACATCAAGGTTCTAGAGAAGCTGTTTAGCTGGTATGTCATGCAGGTAGATCAGATGAAGGATGGCGGGCTTGCGCTCGACAAGGCTTTGTCTCCCGAGAGGTATTGCACCTTGAAGAAGATCAAGCACACCCCTTTGCCTTTCTTTGCAAAGGTGGTATGATGAAATATGGTTTGGCAGTACAACCAATATAAAAACTGCCAGAAAACAAGGAGAAAAATGCTAAAAATAACAGATAACGATCCGATGCCTCTACCGGAGGCTATTCCAACCCCGTCGCTACAGTGGAACAACCTTTTGGGTGGTGGACTGTGGACTGACAGAATCCATACACTTTGGGGAAACCCTGGTGGTGGTAAATCAACAGTAGCACTTAAGATTCTCGCTGAAGGACAGAAGATGGGCTACAAGCCTGTTATCTTTGATAGCGAGGCAACTATGAATGCTGACCATATGGAAAAGTGTGGACTTGACCTTTCCAATAAGTTGTACTTTTCACATGCCAATATCCTAGAGGATATCCAGAAGGAAGCTCTGCCGCTTTTGCGTGATGGCAATAAGCACATCTTTCTGTTTGACTCCATTAACGGAATTGTGAGAAGTGACTTCTTTAAGGATGACGAGAAGCACGGAGGTATGGCTCTTTATGCCAGGAGCCAGAATGAGCTTTGTACGAAGCTATCAGGATTTTTGAATCCTGATAACATGGTAATCTTCATCGCACAACAGACTGTTGACGTTGGCAATATGGCGTCACCGACTGTTGGAAAGTTCGGCAATGCCGTAGAGCACTTTAGTACGAATATCATCAAGATTTATGGTAGCGCTTCTGCCAAAGAACTTGAGAAGAATGATGACGGTTCAATTTCGAGCAGGTCTGTGCTTTGGACCTTCACCAAGTCGAAGCAGCGCCCGATTACAGGAGCGAATGGTTCCTACACCTTCTATCCGAATGAGGCAAGGATTGATAATACCGATGAGATAATTGATCTTGGAGCAAAGTATGGAATCATTGACAATTCCTCTAAGGGATGGTTTGGTTTCAATGGCGAGAAGCTTCGTAGGTCTGATCTTGTTGATCGTCTTGATGCTGCGACAATTGAGTCTATTCTAGAGCAGGTAGCTGAAGCTAATGCGTGAGGATAGAGAAATCAAGATGGATGGCGCCCGCCCCGTAAAAAATTCGGGGCGTGGCGTCCGCAAGGGTGACGCTGTTCTTTATGATATGTTGGTTGACTATAAGGATTACACAGAGTCTTTCGCTATCACAAGAGCTAAGTGGAAGAAGCATGCCAAGGACGCTTGGAATGATGGTCAATATACACCATGCTTTTCCATTTGTTTGAATGCAAAAGAAATTAAGTCTCACAATGATAAGCCGATCTATCTTGGCGTCATTCCGTGGGAGAGATTGAAGCAGCTTCTTAAAGCTGAGGAAGAATTGGAGAAGATAAATGGAGAAGCTTGACACAGAGTATTCCGTTGACGATATTGCGTCTGTTCTTGGCCCTAAAGAGGCTCAGAACTTCCTGAAGATCATGGCGACCGTTGAGTCGATTATGGATCATCCGGAGACTTTGGCGGGGAACAAGGCGCTTATCCTTGCCGCCCAACTAGCTGCTCATCGTACCACTATTGGTCTTTGGGCGCAGATGTATAAGACCGCAGCCAAGTCAATCACTGTTCAAAAGAGAAAGAATGTTCTTCTAAGTTTGTATGCTTCCCTTGAGGAAAACATCAACACTTTGAAGTTGTTGGGCAGAATTGAGGCAAAGCAGTCTGTCGGGGGTATAATGTAGTTATGGATGCTATGATAGCCCTTTATCCGCCAACGTCGGTTGCAAATGCGTTGGCGGTTCCTGGCGGCGAACCGTCGGACAAACTGCACATTACCCTAGCCTACTTCCCTGACCTAAGTCAGTTGGAGTGGATGACACTTTTGAGGGCAGTAGGAGAGTTCTCTTCAGAGGTTTCAAAAGAGGATTTCAATGGAAGCATCAATGGTATTGGTGAATTTATGAACGAGGATGAGAATGCACTTCTGGCTTTGCCGGACATTCCATCCTTGTTTAGCGTTCGCACAAGGTTGCTTAGATATCTTGCTGAGTACGGATTGAAAGACAAGGTGGCATCCAATCACGGCTTCATTCCACATATCACTCTCAAGTACGCTTCGGAACCTGTAAGCGTACCTGTTTCTTTCTATAAGAAGCTTGACTTGTGGTTTGATAGCATCTTTGTTGTATCTGATAATGTAGGGTTTGAGTTTCCAGTAAGATGAAGGCATTAAGACAAGCTTATGACATTGAAGATGTAACGTCTGTTGTGACGGCGATCCCTGAAGATATGGATGATCTTGCGGGGTCGCTTGCTAGAGCTATTGATGCCGCTCTTGAGGGAGAGAATGGTGTTATATGGAAGCAGAGTGATGGGTTCGCTGCTTCTATGAATAATGACTGCCCAAGATACCTTGGTTATCGACTGAGGGGATTTGAGCAGAATATTCAACACTCTGCCCAATTGAAAAGAATTTTCGACAACGGACATTCTTTTGAGGATAGGGTACAAAAGTATTTTGACAGTCTTGGCATCATCATTGACCGAGAGCTTAAGCTGAGAAATGAAGACCCACCGTTAACAGGCTATGTTGACTTCCTGATTGATTGGGATGGACCAAAGCCTGTTGAGCTTAAGACAACCAACGAGATGGGTTTTCAATATCGTCAGAACTACAAGAAGCCTAGTGACTCCCACTATCGACAACTTCAGGTTTATCTTGAGGTAGGTGGTTGGGACAGCGGCTTTGTTCTTTATGAGAACAAGAACAACCAGGAAATTAAAATCTTCCATGTTGTCAAGAATCAAGAGTTTATCGACAAGCTCTTTGCTAAGTGGCATAAGATTTATGACGCTCACAAAGAAAATGTTCTGTCGATAAGACCATACAAGCAGACGAGCAAGAAGTGCCAGCAGTGTGATGCTTATGCTTATTGTTGGAGTGATCCGACTGAAGGGAAGAAGCTGTAAGAATGGCGGTGATAGTCTGTGCTAATCCTGAGTGCGGAAAAGAGTTTGAACCAAAGATTCACAACGGGAAATACTGTAGCCCCGAGTGTCGCCAGGCTATCACCAATCAGCGTGTGCTTGCAAGGTATTATGAGAAGAAGGAAGCTAAACTTCGTGCGGGGACAGAGGAAAGAATTTGTGTCGAAGAATCCTGTTCAGTGAAATTGTCAAGGTATAATAAAGACACTCATTGTGAACTTCACAAGAAGAAAAGATTGCAGAAGAAACTGCAAAAGTGGGGCTGGTCGGAGTCGGCGGCAGAGGATTTTGATTTGTTATGAATTCATTAAAAACAGCATATGGAAAACCAGTTAGAATCCTTGCCGTTGATCCGGCTTCACATTCGATGGCGTTCGCTCTTGTTGAAAAGGATGGGCAGAGCTATAAGCTTGTTTGCGCCGGGAAGTTGAAGTTCCCAATGCCAAACGATATGCAAACGAAGATGTACGCTATTGCTTCTGTTTGGCCCTTCCTTTTGGAGAAGCTGAATCCTGATCACATTGTTATAGAGCAAAGCATCTATATTCAAAACCCACAGACAACAAGAATCCTTGCTTATCTGGTGGGCGGCGTGTGGTCATCATCTGTTTCAGTTGGTGTTCCAGTTAGTGACGTTCCTCCTATGACGTGGAAGTCATGGATTGGCTACAAGAGAATTATGCCTCTTGAGAAGAAGAAGCTAATTGAAGAGATGGGCGAGAAAGAAGCGAAGAAATTCATGAGTAGTGAAAGAAAAACCCGCGTAAAGAATATTATTGTTCCTCGAATTCCACAGGTTGAAGCGATCAACGATTATGATATCATTGATGCTATTGGTATAGCTTTATGGAAGGCGAGCACTTATGACGTATAAACCATACAAAGACAAGGCATGGTTCTATGAGCACTATGTCAGGAAGCGCATGAAGCTTCAGGATATGGCTGATCTTTTGAAGGAGCAGTACAACATTAAGACAACGCCTCAGACTCTTTACAATTGGGCTGAGACACATGACCTTCTGAAGTATCGTGGGAAGGGAAGAAAGCTTGGCGCTAACACTCAGACAAGAACGACTAATAGAAGGGCTAAGCCGCCAGTGAAAGGTATGACAGCTTCCAAGGCAAAAGAGGAAGCTATGAGAAGAAGGAATAAGTTGCGTAGGCGATGAGAACAGCAGAACTTAAAATGCCCAAGGCTCAGGCGGGGTATCTGAGTAAGTTGTATGAAGAATCACCATTCCTCTACAACAGAATGGTCGAAGTATGTGACCATCTCGTTCAGAACTTGCTTCTTGATAACAAGGGTTATCATGTTGATACAATGACGGTTCTGAATTCAGGAGTCCTCCGTCCAACTATTGACGTAGAGGAACATGACCTTCAGCTTTTGGTTTGGAGCTTCCAATATGGAGAATATACTACGATGCCAAATTTGACTGAAATGGATATGAAGATGCTACACAATTTCATGCACTATATGGGAAGGAGTAACTAATGGCTAAGGAAGAATATACTGATGCATTTGAACCAAAGGATATGTTGAAGCTCATTGAGCATGAACTGATGAAGTTCGGAAGCTTCAAGAATGTTCAGTCTATGTTAGCTAAGTATATGGTTGGCAATAAGGTGCCCGATGATCAGCTTCAAACTGTTGCTGTGATCCTTTTGGCTGAGGTTAGAGCTATGGTTTCCAAGCTTGCGGACGAATTCGATGGTGAGCCAAACGAAGCAAGAGCAAAGTTTTTGAAGCGAATTAAGCGCTATCGTGACGATTTTGACAAGAATTTGATAGGAGAAGTAATGACTTCTGACGAAAAAGAAGTAGATGTTGAGTTGGTTGGCTACACTTCTGATGGAAACAAGATCGAATCAGTGGAAATTAAGCAAAAATAGGATATAATAGAGCCATGTCTTCAACCGATCTAGAGGTTTCCAGTAGTCCAACGTTTGATAAGATGAATCTAATTCAAGAAGCAGGAAAGCTTTCTCTGAAGGGTTATTCAAACAAGGACATTTCTGAGGTTCTTAATATCACAGCTAAGACAGCTAAGTCTTATGTTGATGAATACATTGCTATCCTGAAGAAGATCGGTGAGGACAATCCTTATTTCCTAGAGGAAATTCAGTTCAACACAATCAAGTCTCTTGAAGAAATGAATGAAATTTCAAAAGAAGCTTGGGAGACAGTAGAGATTGCCACCAATGAAGGGATGGTTACGGCCAGAATTCAAGCCTTGAAGCTTGCCCTTGATGTTGGTGTGAAGAAGGCCAATCTTCATCAATTGATGGGTGGCACAAATTCTGATGGTGATTACATCGCTAGAATGCAGAAGGCTGAGAGTGTCAACATTCTTTTGTCAAAGGTTATTCGTGATGTTGTTGCTGAGTGTGAAGTTTGTAGAACAAAGTCAAGAGATATGTTGCGTGAAGCATTTGCAATGATGGAGCAGGAAGGTACTGGTTTCGACTCTGCCGACGAGGCTGCCGAACATCTTGATTTTGAAGATGCCGAGGTTGTGGATGCGGGGACCCAATAGCGCCGAACTTGGCTGGCTGGCAATCGGTGGTATAGTCGTGGCTTATGATGTTTGGGCTATGGTTAACCGCAAAGAAACGCTCTCTATGGCTTTCACAAGGGCGCTGAGCCATCCTGTTAGGAGATGGCCTGTTGTGCTTGGTTCAACTCTGCTTTATACTCATCTTGTACTTCCGCAGAAGTATCACAAGTATGATCCCATCCGAATTGTCGGGGGTGTGATATTTAGCGATGAGTGATTTCTTTGGTGCGAACCTATCGTTCGATCAGTTTGATGCTCTTCTAACCAAGGATGACTTGATTGAAGAGCCTGTCTCTATTGACGTGTTCGTTAAGGATTCGCACTACCTTGGTCAGCCTGCGCTGTCCGATATTCAAACAGAAATCGTTAAGCATTCGACACAGATTTACAAGCTTGAGACTCTTCAAAGCTATATGGGCGAGGAAGAGGGCAAGAGGTATTACGACAAGTACACCAAGACAGAGATTGTATGTCAGCTAGGCAAGGGTTCTGGAAAGGACCATTGCTCTAGAATTTCGTTGGCCTACGCTGCTTATCTTCTTCACTGTCTGCGTGATCCGATTGAGTATTATCACAAGGCATATGGAACTTATATTGACCTTGTGAACATGGCCGTTAACGCCAAGCAGGCTCAGCAGGTTTTCTTCGACCCTTTGAAGAACCTTCTTCTAAACTCGCCGTACTTTCAGGACGAGGCTTTGTTTGAACCTAGAGTTCAGGAAATCTTCTTCTTCAATAAGCCAGTGAGAATGTTCTCTGGTCACTCTGAAGCTGAAGGTTGGGAGGGTTATGAAACTCTCTTGGTTGTTCTTGATGAGATTTCAGCCTTTAAAGGACTTGGGCCAAATGTTCCTGTCTTAACACCAGATGGATGGGTAAAAAATGGTGATCTTCAAGTTGGTCAAAATGTCATTGGACAAAATGGAAACCCTGTTCGTATTGATGGAATTTTTCCTATGGGGAAAAAGGAAGTTTTCGAAATAACATTCGAAGATGGAGCAAAAGCTCAATGTTCTGAGGATCATTATTGGACTGTTAATGAATATTCTGACGGCAGAAGAAAATCAACCAAGACCCTTCAGCTTAAAGATTTCAAATCTACTATATTGCCTACTGGCAACAAACAGTATAGATATTCTATTCCAACAGTAGAGCCAGTTAGATTTAGCTCAGAAGACACATTGGATGAATTGCCAGTTGATCCATATATTCTTGGCATTCTCTTGGGTGATGGATGTATCACTTCTGGTGCAGTTAGATTTGCTTCAAATGATGAATACATTGTTGAATTGGTTAATCATAGACTTCCAACAGGTTTCCATATTGCTCATGATGATGGATGCAACTATAGAATAGTATCTGATGATGGGCAAACCTCTTTTAGTAAATACCTAAAAGAAATTGGCGTATGGGGAAGCTCATCAATCAATAAGTTTATCCCTGAAGAATATTTGTTTGCGTCAAGATTTGATAGAAAGATGTTGCTAGCTGGACTTATGGATTCTGATGGGACCCCAGCAAGAGGCCAAGGTTCATATACCACCGTTTCACAGAATTTGAAAGATGATATTCTGATGCTTTGCAGAAGCTTGGGTGGTGTTCCTACAGCATCAAAACACGCTTCTTGGTACAAGGATTTAAATGATGATAAAGTTGAATGTTTGGATAAATGGATGATTTGTCCACGAATCCCATTCAACCCATTTATTCTTCCAAGAAAGAAAAAATTATGGAAAACGCACAGAAGATCACTTGATAGGGTTATTGTTGATGTTCAAAAGTTGGACTTCAAAGAAGAAATGACCTGCATCAAGGTTGCAAATGATGATGGTCTTTATGTGATTAATGATTTTATTGTAACTCATAATACTGACAGTGAGCTTAAGGGTGACCTTAGAAACAAGGGTTCTGCTTCGCAGATTTACAACATGGCGAAGGCTTCTGTTACGTCACGTTTCCCCGAGTGGGGGAAGGTGAGCCTTCTTTCGTTCCCACGATTCAAAGACGACTTCATTCAGCAGCGATACAATGCTGTTATTCAGGACATTCTTGATGCTGGTGAGACACCTAAGCCACCGGCTATCGGTAACGACGGGGTTGACAGAGAGAAGTCAACGTGGGCCTTGAAGGCTGCTACATGGGAAGTTAACCCAACCAAAACTGAAGAGATGTTTGCTCAGGAGTTTAGGCGTGACCCAATTCAATCTAGAGCTAGATTCATGTGTGAGCCTCCTGAGATGGAAGATGCTTATTTCAGAAACCCACATGACGTTAGGGCTGCATTCCATCTTCTTGAGAATCCTGAGGATGAGGCTGGTCAGTTTAAGGAGTGGTTTAACGGAAAGGATGAGCATGTTCGTTTCATTCACGTTGACCTTGGACTTAAGCGAGACAGGGCTTCTGTTGGCATGGTTCACTGTTCTGGACTGAAGGAGATTCAAACTTATGCGGGGGTTGAGAAACTTCCCGTGCTGAACATGGATTATGTAAAGTCCTGGGAGGCAGAACCATACCAGGAAATTCCTCTTTCAGAGATTAGAGAACTTATTGTTCATCTTTGTAGAATTTTCAATGTCGCTATGGTTACTTTTGACCAGTGGCAGAGTGCTGATATGATTCAATCTTTGAGAAGCTTGAATATCAATGCTGATCTTCATACGGTTGCGAAGAGAGATTATGATACGCTTTCAACCGCCATCTATGATGGCAGGTTTAGGGGTTATTGGAATCCTCTTCTTGTTGAAGAGGAACTTCTGAAGCTTAAGCTCATTAACAACACGAAGGTCGATCACCCTACGAAGGGATCGAAGGACCTTGCTGACAGTATTGCTGGTGCTACCTATATGTGCATTGACAATCTGTCGATTGAGATTGACGTAGATATTGAGATTCTTGGAATGGATGAGGATGATGAGTATGATATCTTTGATGATTCTGAGACTGTAAAAAAGATTATGCCTAAGATGCAGGATAATGAAAAGAATATTCCTGACGATTTGGCTCAATGGCTTGAACTAGTTTAGAAAGAAGATGCAAATGGAACTTAATCCAACATACGAGGACATTATTTCATCATATGGCGAAAAGATGAGCGCCCTGATTGGCGAGAATGTCTTTCTGCTTGCCAAGGTGGCAAGAATGACGATCTATATTGAACAGCTAGAGTCGCAGATATCAGAGCTTCAATCCCTGAGGCATATTCCTGAGGCCACTGAAGATCAATAAGATTTCTTCCCCTGCGAGGTTGGTAGGAGCACCCCCAGCGGGTACACTCTAGGTAGAGGGATGGGGAAGGCCCAGCCCACCGATACCCTAAGGGGAAAACAACAATGGCTGTTCTAATTGAGGATGCAACTTCGCTGCCGCCCGTGACCAGAAATTCTGGTCGTGTTTCTGAGGAACAAGCAGCGTTCCAGACACAACTTCAGTCTGGTAAGGTTGGCAAAATCAGTGATGTAACTGGAAAGAATACCTTTAACTCTTTGCAGCAGCGCATTCGTTCTGCTGGCAAGAAGATTGGTGTGAAGGTAATTGTTCGCTCGACCAAGACCGGCGAGGTTGAGGTTGATGGCGAGAAGGTTCCGGTCTTTGACGTTTACTTCGTTGACTCGGCAAATGTAAACGAAGAGACTTCGGATAAGTAATTCAACATATGGATTGTTATGGCCGCATTTGGAAATGTTTTTCCAAATGCGGCCATAACCATGTAAAGGAGATAAGATGATTCAAATTCTAGATTCGGAAATTAGAACTAATAATGCGTTTGTTCGTGTTGGTTATGTTGACAAGTATGGTTCTGTGATGGCAGTTGGTACTGGTTTCGCCACTCGTCATCCTGACGACAAGCCGAATAAGGAGGTCGGCCTCGTTCTTGCTTATGCGAGGGCGGTTGAGGATTTGTCAAAGGAAATCAAGAAGATCGCCAACTTTGAGATTGGTAAGGCTGACAATTATCGCAGGCAGGAACTTTCAAAGCAGAGAAAAGCCGATCAGGACATGTTTAACAACGCTATTGATCGCCTGACTGAAAAGATGCTTGCCAGATTTCTTAGGGCTGTCTGATGCAGACGTTCCTTCCTTATCCGAGCTTTAGCGATTCAGCAAAAGTTCTTGATCGTCAGAGGTTGGGGAAGCAACGTGTTGAAAATATGCAGATTATCAAGGCGCTGCTTGATCCTGACTATGGTTGGCAAAATCATCCAGCGGTCAAAATGTGGCGTGGGCATGTGAATGCATTGTATCTATATCAGCAATGCATTGTCAATGAATGGACAGGTAGAGGATACAAAGATACTTGCCTCACAAAGACTTATGAGCTAATAAAGAGTTATGATGCCTACGCTGATCCGTTTTCCTTTTTGTTGGCTCACAATGTAAAAAATCCTTATTATCCAATATGGATTGGCGATCCAGACTTTCATAGATCACATCAGTCGAATCTTCTGAGGAAGGACTTTGACTATTATAGTCAGTTCTTCCGTGGTGTGCCTGATAACTTGGAGTATGTATGGCCGGTGTAGATTCGAACAGGTTCTTGAAGATTGGAGCTTGCAAAGAGTGTGGATTTATCAAGATGCTTTTCAAATCCAACAATTTGTGTGAGAAATGTAATGATATTGTTAATGAAACTTCTGAGGAAGATGTTGCAGTCAGAATCAGAAACAGACAAGACCGGAAAAATAAGGGAGTCGATCATAATGTCTGAGCCGTTAAATGAAATAAAACCTTTTGAGGATGACTTCGTTCCCGAAGTCGCCCCGTCTGATTCTGATGAGAATCCTTCGGAGGTTAGTGAGCAAGCCAAAATCTTGCAAGAATTCCTTGATTATTGTGGCAGCCAGGAAAGAGACATTCGTTTGTCCGGAACCGATATCGGTTTCCTCATCGCCACACTTACCATCAATAAGCAGCAAGCTATCTATTCGCTTAACGGTGAGCGATTGGTTGAGGCAATTCAGGCGATTGAGACTGTGCTTGCGAAGTTGCTTCCTGCCTATCACGATTTGGAGTCGAGTTTCGGTGGACCAGTTGGTATGTGAAAAAATTAGCGCACTCAAATTTGCAGCAAGGTTGATGTCAAATTAGCAGGGCGCAATTTCACGCTTACTTTGATTCCGCAACGATTCCCTCCGACTTGACGCCAACGCCGGGACCGACTAATCTGGTGCTCGTCCAGTTGACGTCTGCCCCGAAAGGGTTGTGAGAAAATGTTTGTACGAATCGCAAATGAGTCTGATGCAGTAAATCGTCTTTTTCTTGAAAAGCTTGGCATTTCGACTAAGCGTGACAATGACGCCACGATTGGCCAGTTCGGTTCTGGTTCAAAGTTTGCTCCGATTGCGGCTTTGCGTCGGGGAATGCGTTGGGTGAATGTCGGTACGGATGATCGTGGCGATTACATCATGGAGTACGGTGTCCGTGACGTTAGCGGATTCGATACCATCGTCTTTGACTATGGCAATGAGGTTAAGGAATCGTCCTACACTTTGGACGCTGGCCTTCTTTCCTGGGATTCTTCTTTCCAGATTTTCCGTGAGGCTTTTTCGAATGCTCTTGACGCCAATACTGAGTTTGGCGCTGAGTATTCGATTGAGATTGTCGATGAGATTGAGCATATCCCTGGTATGTTCTGTGTCTATCTGACGGCGGATGATGAGATTCTTGATATCGTCAAGAACTTGAAGAAGTATTTCCTTCTTGATCGTGAGCCTGCTGCTGTTGCTGGCGACATTCGTGCATTTCCTTGCATTGATGGTGTCCCTAAGGTTTACTACAAGGGTGTGCTTGTTGCTGAGTACGATCCTGATGATCTTGGTTATGCTCTGTATGACTATGAGCTTAACAACATCACTCTGAATGAGGAACGTCGTGTTCGTTACGATTACGAGGTTCTTTCCCAGGTTGCTTCTTTCCTTCGATGCACTACGAATCATGATGTGATTCGCAAGTTCATTAAGGCTGATGGTGAGAAT
>ERZ650311.132-NODE-132-length-47399-cov-13.545518_pt1 | contig 47399 bp, 43 predicted proteins | sample MGYA00376247_ERZ650311 | MGnify/ENA primary metagenome ERZ650311 (study PRJEB26733, sample SAMN07839324) | wastewater metagenome | biome: small river; feature: stream; material: water | place: USA: North Carolina | collected 2016-07-28 ... | reverse complement strand
GATTCTGCGATCGTAATTGGAACTTTTGGTGTTCCGGGACGTTCCGATCGTGAAGATGGAACAGTGAAGGCTCTTGAAAAGAAGGGCATCAAGGTTACAAAGCTAAATCTCCAGCCACTTGGTGATACAAACGGTAACCCAGAATTGGTAACTCCAACATTGACTGCAAGCATCAAGGCGGCTTCTAACTTGAAGCTTATCGTTGCCGCAGGTCCAGTTCTTGGAAACATGCCAAACTACTTCAAAGCTGCAAACCTTAAGGCTGGCGCAGTAAAGGTATCTGGATTCGATCTAGGCAAAACCGTTCTTGCAGGTTTTGAGAGTGGTCATATTCAGTTAAGTGCAGACCAAGAACCATTCAAGCAGGGCTACATGCCAATTCTTTCACTCTGCCTACAGAAGAAGTTTGGACTATCACCTTCAAGCGTTGATACTTCTGCAGGTTTTGTGACTGTCGATAATTACAAGACAGTTGCAGCTCTTCCAAAGGGAATCAGATAAAGGAATAAAAGAAGTCGACCAGGCGAAGACCTTTCCGCCTGGTCGACTCTTCTTTTAAGAATTATTGTTTATCAATATTTGATTGCATATACTGAAATCATCCTGAGAGGTAAATCTAGATAATGAATCAAAGTACCGAAACACCGATAGTTTCCCTTCATAATGTGAGCAAATCCTTTGGCCGTGTATTTGCACTTGAGGGCATAAATCTAGATTTCTATCCAGGTCAGATTGTTTCTCTTGTTGGTGACAATGGCGCCGGCAAATCAACGCTGATGAATGCGCTGCTCAAAAAGCGCGTCGCCAAGGTGGGCGACGAGCCGGCGGTGACCAAGAGCCAGCAGATTCTCGATCTGTCGCCCACGGCCACGCTGATCGACACGCCGGGCATGATGTGGCCGAAGATCGAACACGATTCCGACGGCTTCATGCTCGCCGCCAGTCACGCCATTGGCCGCAACGCGGTGATCGACGAGCAGGTGGCGAACTTTCTGGGCGCGCTGCTGCTGGTGCGCTATCCGGCCCTGGTGGCCAAGCGCTACGGCCTTGCGCCGGAGACGCTGGCCGCTCTCGACGGCCCGGCCCTGGTGGAAGCCATCGCCCGGCGCCGCGGCTGCCTGCTCAAAGGCGGCGGGCTGGATATCGAGAAGGCGTCGCTGATCCTGCTGCAGGATTACCGCGACGGCGCCCTCGGTCGCGTCAGCCTCGAAACGCCCGAAACCCGCAAGGCGATGATGGCGGCCCACGCCGAGGCAGTGGCGGCAAAGGCCGCGGCCAAGGCGGCCGGCGAGGTGGATTCGGCCGAGCCGGACGCGGTCGAAGACTGAGGCGGTCCGGCTGGGCGCCTTGCCGATTTTGGCGCGCCGCCGCCTTGCGACGGCGTCGGCGCCGCCCTCAAACCCTCAGCAGCAAGGTTTTCAGCGGTGGATTGCCGTCCAGGCTGGGAAAATCCTCTTCGGGCAGAATCCATTCCATCTCGCGGATCGGGCGGCCGGCCTTCTCGGCGCTGCGGACGATCTGGTCGGCCCAGGCCTGGCGCTCGACTTCGGCGACATTGTTGCAGCACACCAGCGTGCCGCCTTCATGGGTGCATAACAGCGCCGGCTTGAGCAGGGCGGGATAGTCGTTGATCAGGTCGACGACGCCGAAGGGGCTTTTGGCGTAGCGCGGCGGGTCCATGAAGACCAGATCGAAGCGGTGTCTGGCGAGTTCCGGGAACGGGGGCATGCGCTTGCCGCGCACCATCTTCGGCTGGCCGATGCCGGCGAGCTGGCGCATGGCGGCGAAGGCGTCGCTCTTCACGAAGCGTGGGCGGACCGGGAGAGCGTTGAGCTTGGCGTTGTCGCGGCCGACGGCGAGGCTCGATTCGGCGAAATCCACGTTTACCACATGACGGGCGCCGGCCTTGGCCGCCGCGATACCGACGCCGCACGTGTAGGCGAACACGTTGAGTACCGATTTTTCGGGCGCTTCGGCCATGACGCGGCGGCGGGCGGCGCGCAGGTCGAGGAAGAGCCACGGGTCCTGACCGTCGTGGCGGGCCTGGACCCAGTATTTGACGCCCATTTCGGTGAATTCGCGGCGGGTGGTGGCGAGTTCCTTGCGATCCGGCGGCACGGCGTTGGCGATCCGCGAGTTGGCCGGGCTGCGGTCGTTGTAGATGAGTTCGAGGCCGGGGAAGGCCGCCGCATAAAAGGCTTCGACGTCGGCAAGATCGGTGGGCGCCAGCGGACCGTGGAAACTTTGCACGAGGAGCAGGCTGCCGTAGCGGTCCACCGTGAGGCCGGGCCGGCCTTCCACGGTGCCGTGGAAGAGGCGGTAGGCGTTGGTCTGCTCGGCTTCAAGGCGGGCGATGAGCTCGCGGCGGGCGTCAAGGGCGCGCTGGAGAGCCGAGGTGAGGGCGGTGTCGGGCATGGAAGGTTCCGGGTGCGGTGCGATGGAATCGAGGCCGGACTTTACAGGCCGAAGAACTCGCGGATTTTTTTGCCGAGGGCGCCGGCGTCGGAGCGCACGGCATTGCGTTTGCCGTCGCTGTCGTCGGCGTGGCCCTGTTCGAGGGCGGCGAAGCGGATGCGGCGTTTTTCGAGGATGACGGAGATGCCTTCGGCCAGTTCGGGGCGGGCGCGCAGGATGTGTTCGAGGCTGGCCTTGTCGAGCCGGTAGGCTTCCACGTCGCTGATGGCGATCACGGTGGAGCGGCGCGGGGCGCCGGTCATCAGGCCGAGTTCGCCGAATACGTTGCCGGGGCCGCGGGTGTCGATGAGGCGCTGGGGGCCGCCGTCGGGCGGCGTCCACCAGGCTTCGGCCTCGCCGCTGGCGATGATGTAGAGCCAGTGGGCGACGTCGCCCTGGCGGAAGAGCACGTCGCCCTTGGCAAAGGGCGCGTTGATGAGGCGGTGAGCGAGATCCTGCAACTCGGCTTCGGAGAGCCGCGAAAAAAGATCGACGCGGCTGATGGCGCCGACACGGCGGTTGAGCTCGCGGCTGCGCACTTCCTCGCGGTGAGCCTTGTTCTCCTGGACGAGGTGGATGGTCTGGTCGCCGACGGCGAGGCGGATGCCTTCGCGCTGGAGGGCGGCGAGGATGTGATGGCGCACGTCGGAGTCGGTGAGGTCGTCCGGGCCGGGGTCGATCAGCCAGTAGCGCAGCTGGTAGCAGGCGTAGCCGTCGCCGAACTCCCGCAGCAGGCATTGCGGCGCGGGGGTGAGGCTGACGTTGGCGATGCGGGCGGTCTGGATGTCGTGCAAGACGGCGCGGGTGACCCGTGCTGGCGGCACCGAGAGATCGACGTTGAAGTCGATCAGCCGGCGCTGCTGAGGCACGGCCTGCCGCTTGTTGCAGATGACCGCATAGCGGTTTTTCATCAGGTGGCTGTTGGGGATGACGATCCGTTCGCCGTTGCGGGTGACGATGGCGGTGTAGCGCCACTGGATGTCGCTGACCCGCCCGGAGATCTTGTCGATCTGGATCCAGTCGCCGATTTCGAGGGAGTTGTCCATCTGCAGCGCGAGGCCGCCAAGGAGGTTGCCGAGGGTGTCCTGCATCGAGATGGCGACCACCGCGGTGAGCACCGCCGAGGTGGCGAACAGGTGGTTGAACTCGACGCCGGCAAGGTTGAGGCGCAGGAAGGCCCAGGCGATGTAGCCGATGATGACCAGGATGTCGGCCAGAATGCCGGAGATGTAGACGCGCAGATGCGTCAGCACGACGTTGAAGAAGGCCAGCCCGATATAGCGGATCGCCGCTAGGCCTTCGCCGAACACCGACATTTCGCGCAGCCAGCTCAGGGCGGCGGGCGGCAGATAGCCTTCGAGCAGTCCGGCGGTGAAGTCGCCCGCCAGACACACGAGAAAGAACACGCCGGTGTTGATCAGCGAGCGCCGCCAGGCGACCAGCGGCCGGAAGATGAACGCCGCGGTGACGAGCATCGCGACGATGGCGAAAGGCGCCTCTGCGCTGAGGAAGGGAAGCTCCATGACGGCGGGCCGGCGGGCGCTACAGGGCCGCGCGCAGTCGGGCCGCCATCTCGTCGAGGGCTTCGCGGGTGGGGGCCGCGGCGGGCCAGAAAGGGAGCAGCCGATCGTCGGCAAAGCGCGGCAGGACGTGGATATGGAAGTGAAAGACGGTTTGTCCGCCGGCCACTTCGTTGGCCTGGAAGAGCGTGACGCCGTCGCAGCCGGTGGCGGCCTTGACGGCCCGGGCAACCTTGGCGGTGGCCTGGAAGACCGCCCCGGCGAGGGCGTCGTCGAGCTCGAAGATGTTGGCGGCGTGAGGCTTGACGATGACCAGCGCGTGGCCGGGGTGGGCCGCCATGATGTTCAGGAAGGCGAGGGTGTGCTCGTCTTCGTGGATTTTCGAAGCGGGCAGTTCGCCGCGCACGATGCGGCAGAAAACACAGTCGTCCATTTTTTGTCTCCTCTTTTTTGGGTGGTTGTTTTAATTGTTCTGCCCGGCCAGTGTCCGGCGCAGGTTGCGCTCGGTCTGCCAGGCGCTTCGCTCGGGGCTGGAAGTGGCGTAGCGCCGGCTTTCGTCGGGGCTTTGGGCGTGAAAACTTTCGATGGTGCGTTGCAGTAGGTCGTGGTGAGGCAGCATCGGGCCGAAGAACAGCACGGCATCGTGGCGCTGGATGAGCAGCGTCGGGAAGTTGTCCACTTCGTAGTCGTCGAGCAAATCGGCTTCGTCTTCCACGTCCAGCCATAGGAAGCGGGTGTCGGGAAAGCGTTCGGCCAGCGCGTGGAAACCGGCGGCGTAGTCGCGGCAGGTACCGCACCAGGCGGCGCACAGGCAGGCGACGAGGAATTCGGGCTGGTCGGGGGTCACGGCGTAGTCATGGCGCGGAGGCCTTGTCGGCGGGATCGTCGGGCGGCGGCTCGGGGGTTTCGAGGGCGACCCAGACGATCCAGTGTCCGCAGGCGTTGCGCGGGCCGCGTCGGCTGCTGCCATGCCAGCCGCCGTCGTTGCAGTCGCCGCGGTCGTTGTCTTCATCGTAGTCCACGGTGTTCGGTTCGGCGCCGACCCGGCGTTCGCCGCCCCAGTGCTGGCAGCTTAGGCAGCGACGGCGGTCGGCGGACTGGGTGGCCATGATGCGAGGCTCAGGGCCTGGCGGGCGCCGGCGCGGCGAGCTGGGCAGCGAGCGGCGTGCGCAGCGCCTCGAAGCGGGCCGGGGCGACGTATTGCAGGAGCTCCTTGCCCTTGCTGTCGAGCACCACGTCGAGACCTTGGGCGGGGTAGAGCAGGTGTTCGACGTGTTCATTCACGCGGATGCGCTCGGCGGGCTGGCCGAAGCGTTCGAGCACCACGGCTTCGTCCAGTTGGGCGCTGGGAATGAAAGCGATGGCACGGATCGGCGCGGCGAGCGCGGTGCGGAGGTCGGCTTCGGCGAGCTTGGCCTTGCGGGTGGTGCTCTGCATGTACTCGGTTTTGGGCGAGTGTTCGCGCATGGCCTCGACGACGGCGGTGGGCAGGTCGGCGGTCAGAATCATCCGGCCCGCGACGAAGCCCGCGGTGACGCTCTCGTAATAGCCTTCGACGTTGCCGGTTTCGTTGGGCTCGGCGACGACGGCAAGCTGCATTTCGTCGCCGAAGAGGGCGCGGGCGTCGGCCAGAGTGCTGCCCCGAAGGGTGAGGCCGAAGACTTTCGCATCGCCGCCCGGCAGGGTCTCGATCTGCCAGGGCAGGCCGGTGGTGGGCACGTCCTTGGGCTGGTAGTGGGCGAACTGCCAGACGACCGGCCCGACGAGGACGGCCAGGGCGAGGAGAACGATTGCGATGGCGATTTTCATAGGTGGTGTGGCGGGCGCCTTATGCGTGCCGATATGTGGTGCTCGTTTGGGCGTCAGTGCGGGGCGTGGAAACCGTCGGGCACCTTGGCGTGAAACTGGATCGGTACGGCGGGCATGTCGAGGACGGATTTGCGGATGCGGCCGACGACGTGCATTTCGCAGCGCTTGCAGTCGAAGCGCAGGGTGAGTTTTTCCTTGCCGTTGATGAGCGTCATCGGGTCGGGCTTGATGCCTTTCACTTCCTTGGGGCACAGGTTGAAGCTGTAGCGCAGGCAGTGTTTGGTGATCATCAGCGAGGCGTCGTCGGTGTGCTCGTTGGCCTCGTAGGCCGCTTCGATGAGCTGGACGCCGTGGCGACGGTAAAAGGCGCGGGCACGGTCGTTGAGGACGTTGGCGAGATAGGACAGTTCGGTTTCCGGATAGGGCACCGGCGGCTCGACGGCGGCGCGGCGCGGCAGGCGCGGCAAGGCGTCGATGCGGGCAGCTTCGAGCTTTTCGGCGGCTTCGCGGCGCAGGGCGTTGAGGCTGGAGGCGGGCAGGAACCAAGGCGCGTCGATCCGCAGTTCGACCTTGCGGGCGGCGAAAATGGTGGCGCCGAGCTTGGCGATGCCGTCGCGCAGGCTGGTCAGTGTGCGCTCGGAATCCTTGGCGGCTTCCTTGGCGTGGGGCAGTTCGGCGGTGGCGGCGATGCCGGTTTCGTCGGTGAGGGTGAGCGCGAAGCCGGCTGGGGTTTCGGTCAGCACGATATCCACGGCGATGCGGCGTTCGGCGGATTTCTTTTCGAGGATGCGCTCGAATTCGTGGTCGCGGTTGCGGAACAGTCCGCTGCCGGGGAAGAGTTCGGCGGGCAGGGTTTCGGCGGTGTGGATGCGGAAGTCGTCGCCGATCTTTTCGGCCCGATTGACCCGCAGGCCGACCAGTTCGCCCTTGCGGTCGTAGAAGGTGAGGCCGTCGCCGTTGTGCAGTTCGACCGCGCTGGTGGTGTCGAAATGGCGGCGCTGCTTGCCGTCCAGGCGGATCACGCTGCCGACCGGCTCGCCGACGAACTTGGGCGAATCGAAGGCGCCGATGTCGGCCGTGCGGCCGTTCACAAAATAATCGGTGGCGCCCCGGTTGAAGGTCTTTTCGGCGACCGGGTTGAACAGGAAGGTGCTGCGCCCGACGGAGGTGCGCGAGTATTCCGGTGCGTCTTCCATGATGCCGTCGAGGAGCTGGCGGTAGTGGGCGGTGATGTTCTTGACGTAGGCCATGTCTTTGTAGCGGCCTTCGATCTTGAAGCTGGAAATGCCGGCGTCGGCCAGGGCGCGCAGGTTGGCGCTCTGGTTGTTGTCCTTCATTGACAGCAGGTGCTGGTTGCTGGCAACGAGGTTACCGTCCTTGTCGGCGAGGTCGTAGGGCAGACGGCAGGCTTGCGAGCATTCGCCCCGGTTGGCGCTGCGCCCGGTGTGGGCGTGGCTGATGTAGCACTGGCCGCTGAAGGCGACGCAGAGGGCGCCGTGGACGAAAAATTCGAGGGCACAATCGGTGGCGGCGGCGACCTTGCGGATTTCGGCAAGGCTCATCTCGCGGGCGAGCACGATCTGCGAGAAACCCACATCCTGCAAAAAGCGGGCTTTTTCGGCGTGGCGGATGTCGGTTTGGGTGCTGGCGTGGAGCTGGATCGGCGGCAGGTCGAGCTCGAGGATGCCCATGTCCTGCACGATCAGGGCGTCGGCGCCGGCTTCGTAGATCTGGTGGATCAGCGCGCTGGCGCCCTCGACTTCCGCATCGTGGAGGATGGTGTTGCAGGTGACGAAGACCCGCGCGCCGAAGCGGTGGGCGTGGCGGATCAGGCGTTCGATGTCGGCGACGCTGTTTTCGGCATTGGCCCGTGCCCCGAAAGCCGGGCCGCCGATGTAGATGGCGTCGGCGCCGTGATTGACCGCCTCGATGCCGATGTCGGCGTTCTTGGCCGGGGCGAGGAGTTCGAGTTGCTTGCGGGGATGGGTCATGCGGTGCTCTCCAGGGGATGCCCGACGGGGGCGCGCTGCTCGGTCGGCAGCTTTTCAACCCGCCATTATCTCCCGTGAGGGCGGAGGCGTCGAGGGAGGCTTCCGCGCGGGGCCGGCCGCCGATGTGCGCACCTCTTGCCGAGCGGGTTCGGGCCGGCTACCTTGCGGCTCCCCGGCGGCTGACGGCCGGACTTTTCCATCGACTCTTTCGACTTTGCGACCTTGACCATGAGATTTTCCCGCGTCTTTCTCAACCGCTTGCAAAACCAGGCCGCCGCCAACGACACGGTCGTGGTGATCGACGTGCTGCGTTCCTTCACCACGGCGGCGGTGGCACTTTCCAGGGGGGCGTCGGCGATTTATCCGGTGGATGGGATTTCGGCCGGGATCGTGTTGGCCGGCCGGCTCGGCGACGCGGTGTCGGTAGGGGCGATAGAAGGCGGCGATCCGGCGCCGGGCTTCGATTTCGGCAATTCGCCGTCGCGGCTGCTGAAGGCCGATCTCACTGGAAAGTCGGTGGTGATGAGCACGGCCGCCGGCGTGCGGGGGCTGCAGCGCTATCGTCAGGCGCGCAAGCTCTACGCCACAAGCCTGGTGTGTGCGCGGGCGACGGCCGAGGCGATCCGCGCCGCGGGCGCAGACGAGGTGTGCTTCATCATCACCGGCGAATGGGTGGATCGGGACGGCGACGAAGATATCGCTTGCGCCGACTACATCGAAGCCCTGCTGCGCGGCGAGTCGCCGGCACCGGAAGACTTTGCGCGGCGGGTGCGGGATTCCGATTTCGGCCGGCGCTTTTCAGCGGGAACCTGGCCCAATCTGCCCGCCGCCGACCTCGATCTTGCCGCCCAGGCCGATCTCTTCCGGTTTGCGATGCGGGTGCGCTGCGAGGGCGATCATCTGGTGATTCGCTGAAGGCGCGCGCTGGATATCGCGGCCGGGAGTTGTCGCGGCGCTTGGCGTCCGTGCCGCGGACTGGAACAATCCGCCCTTCGCACACTTTGCCCGAGGGCCGCCATGGAATCCCGACTGACCGAAATCGAGATCAAGCTCGCCCTGACCGAAGATCTGGTGGACGCGCTCAACATGACCGTGCACCGCCAGCAGGAGCAGATCGACGCGCTGCAGCGCCAGATCCGCGCGCTGTATCAACAAATGCAGTCCGCCACGCCGGCCGCCGAAGCGCGCGACCTGCGGGAGGAGATTCCGCCGCATTACTGAGCGTCTTGCCGAGAGAGATATGAATGGCTGTCGTGATTTATCGAATTACTTATCCGAATGGCAAAATCTACGTCGGTCAGGATCGAACCGACAGCATCAATTATTTCGGCAGTGCTTCCAGCGCTTTGATAGCTCGGGATTTCTCGTTCGAGGAGCGGCAGAGCTTCACGATCACACGCGATATTCTGTGGATGTCGGAGATGGCATCGCGGTGCGAAATAAATCGGAAGGAGATCGAGTTCATTCTTCTCCATCGATCGAATGACCCCACGATGGGCTACAACCAGTTTCCCAAGTACAAGCCGGACTGAATCACGTGCCGGTCCCGTCGAGTCCACATGTAGTTCTTAGGCCCGGTTCCCCGCATCGTCACCCCTGTGCGTCGCTTCGGGGCACGAAGCTGCGTTTTACGGGGGGGCTCCCGCCCGAGGCGCATCAGATGGTACCGATAGCGCTTAGGCCGCGCTGCAATATCGTTTGCCGTCACCTGCGCATGAAACCGCTATTCACCCGCTGTTCACCATTTCTCCGACCATGATCCAACGCTTCGCCAATCCTTACCTTCTGCTGACCCTGAGCGCCCTGTCCTGGTCGAGCAATATGGTCCTCGGTCGTGCCATCCGTGGCGACATTCCGCCGCTGACGCTTTCGTTCTGGCGCTGGGCGATTGCGGGCCTCTTCGTGCTGCCGCTCGCGCTGCCGCATCTCAGGCAGCAATGGCCGCTGCTCAAGGCGGGCTGGCGGCCGCTGCTGGTGCTTGGGTTGCTCGGCATCGCCGGCTACAACACCTTTGCTTATCTCGGCCTGCAGCACACCACGGCAACCAACGCCGCGCTGCTCAATTCCTTTGTGCCGATTGCCACCATTGCGATTTCCTGGGCTTTTCTCGGAAAACACCTCAAGCCCCTCGAAGCGGTGGGCGTGCTGATTTCCCTGTGCGGTGCGCTGACCATCGTTGCGCGCGGCAACGTGGGAGTGCTCGCCAGCCTCGACCTCAATATTGGAGACTTGTGGATGCTGCTTGCGGTGCTCGACTGGGCGCTCTACACCATTGCGCTGGCGTGGCGCCCCGCCGGTGTCCACCCGACGCTGATGCTCGGCACGACGATCGCGATCGGCATCGTCGCCCTGGCGCCCGCCTACGCCTGGGAACTCGCCCAGGGTGCCCGGATGAATCTGCATCCCGAAGCGATGGCGATCCTGGCCTACATCGGCATTGTTCCCGGCTTCGTCAGCTACATTTTCTACAACCGCGGCGTTGCCGAAGTGGGGGCGAACCGCGCCAGCCTGTTCATTCACCTGATGCCGGTTTTCGGCACCTTGCTGTCATCGGTGTTTCTCGGTGAAGTGCCCCACTGGTACCACTACCTTGGCATCGGCCTGATCTTCACCGGCATCGGCCTGACGATGAAACGTTGATCCGGCCGAGGCCGGGCGTGGGGCCGAGGCTTCAGTGGAGGATTTCCGGTTTGGTTAGCGGCGTCACGTCCACCCAGACGTCGCTGCCGTCGTCGCTTTCGCGGATCTGCAGGCCGAAGGTGGCGAAAGCGGCCTGAACGTCGCGGCGGAGCGGCGCGTCGGCGAGTTCGCCCGCTTCGATGGCATGGCCGGCGGCGAGGTGTTGGGCGGTGGTGAGCCAGATCGGCGACAGGAAGGATTGGGCGACCAGTTCGTGCATTTCGGCACTGATCCCCTTGAGCGGCTGTCCCATGCCGTCGAGATAGCCCTGGACGTGGGCGACGGCCTGCATCAGGTGGGCGATGCGGCCGAGGCTCTTGGCGAACAGGCTGTCGAGATCCTGGTCGGCGAAATACAGGGTGATTTCTTCCTGCATGCCGTCGGGCAGGGCTTGCAGCAGCGCGGCCAGATGATTGAGCAGGAGGTCGGAATCGGCCGGCACCGACCAGGCGCTGCGCCGGTTGATGCGGTATTCGTGCCACATGGCGCCGACGATGGGCGCGAGCGCTCTTGCCAGCGGCGCGTCGGCGACTTCGGGAGTCGGCTGGCGGGCGTCATGGAGGCGCCAGCATTCCTTGTGCAGATGGTGGATCAGGCGGGCGATTTCCGCGCCGTCGCCTTCGAGCGTCTGCCACAGCTTGGTGCCATCGAAAAGCAGCGCGAACTGGCCTTGGCTGTGCCCATCGGCAACGATGCGCGACAGGTGCTCGCCGGCGACCGGCATCGCGCCGGCCTTTTGCTCGGCGGCGGACAGGTCGTCGGCGACGACGATGCGGGACAGCGCGGACAGGTCGAGCGCGGTGTCGCGGGCCTGGATGCGGCTCACGAGGGCTTCGATGACTTGGCGGAGGGTGGCGGCGTTGGCGCTGGAGACGGGGCCGTCGAATTCGATGTTCATGGTCGGCGGGGGCGATTGGGAAAGCCGGGCACGGCTTGAATGGAAAAGCCCGGCGCACCGCCGGGCTTAGGGTGAAGCGTCTTACTCTTCTTCGACGTGACGCAGGGACAGGTCGACGGCGCGGACGTCCTTGGTCAGGCTGCCGATGGAGATGCGGTCGACGCCGGTTTCGGCGATGGCGCGCACACGCTCCAGATTTACGCCGCCGGAGGCTTCGAGTTCGGCGCGGCCGTCGTTGAGGGCGACGGCTTCGCGCATCTGGTCGAGGTTCATGTTGTCGAGCAGGATCATCTTCGCGCCGGCGGCGAGGGCTTCGTCGAGCTGGGCGAGGTTTTCGACTTCGACTTCGATGAAGACATTGGACGGGGCGTAGGAGCGGGCCTGCTCGATCACGGCCTTGATGCTGCCGGCGGCGATGATGTGGTTTTCCTTGATCAGGATGCCGTCGTACAGGCCGATCCGGTGATTGGTGCCGCCGCCCACCTTGACCGCATACTTCTGCGCCAGACGCAGGCCGGGCAGGGTCTTGCGGGTGTCGACGATCTTGGCCTTGGTGCCGGCCACCGCGGCCACGTAGGTGGCGGTGAGGGTGGCGGTGCCGGAGAGCAATTGGACGAAGTTGAGCGCGGTGCGCTCGGCGGTAAGGAGGGCGCGGGCGGAGGCGTCGACTTCGCACAGCAGCTGGCCGGGCTTGAGGCGTTCGCCGTCGCGGGCGTGCCAGATCACCGAAGCGTCGGGCTCCAGCGCGGCGAAGGCGGCGTCGAACCACGCGGTGCCGCACAGCACGGCGTCTTCGCGGGTGATGACGCGGCCGCGGGCGGTGCGGCTGGCGGGAATGAGTCGGGCGGTGAGGTCGCCGGTGCCGATGTCTTCGGCCAGGGAGGCCGCCACGGAGCGTTGGACTTCAACGCGGAGTTGTTCTGTAAATTCCATCGGGGATCACCTGAGAAGTACCAAGACCGAATTCTAACATCCGGGCGTGGGCGCGACGCGGGGGCGCGGGGCGGTAGTTCTTGCCGGGCGGGCGAGGGGGTCGCCGCCGGTTTGGCCGTGGGCCGCGGTTTTGCTCTGCCGTTCCGGCAAAGCGCAGGGATTGTCCGCCGGCAGGTTTTTCCCCGTGCGGGCCGCGGCTTTTGCGGGTTGGCGCCGTGGCCGGCGGCGACCTGGATTTGCGGTCTGGGTCTTAACCTAACTTTACGATACTTAACTGGAATCGCTCTGTTTTCAGCGGGTTTCGGGTCGTTTTATTGCGTATGGAATGGCGCCGGGAAATGCCGTGTTGCGCATTCCGGTCAAGTACGGAAAGGAAGAAATCATGGTCAGCAGTGTTGGCGGTTACAGCGCTTCGGCAGCGATGGCGACGATGGCGGCATCGCGCGCGCAAGCGCGTCCCGAGACCTCCCAGATGGCGAGCGAACTGTTCTCGAAGCTGGATACCAAGGGGCAGGGCTATATCGAGCAGAGCGATCTGCAGTCGGCTTTCAGTCAGGTGTTCTCGGATGCCTCGTCGAGTACCGGCAGCACGACCGATTCGAGCGCCGACAGCAGCGCGCTGTTCAAGGCGCTCGACGGCGATGGCAATGGCAAGGTGACGGAGAGCGAATTTTCCAGCGGACTCCAGAAGCTGGCCGATGCGCTCGACAGTCAGGCTTTCAGTAGCCGCATGGGCGGCGCGCAGGATGCCGGCGGTGCCCCGCCGCCTCCGCCGCCGCCTCCGGGGGCGGACGATACCGGTCTGACGAAGGACCAGCTGCAGAGTCAGCTCGACCAGATCGGCTCGACCGACAGCGCCAGATCCTCGCTGCTTTCGAGCGTCGTCCAGAACTTCGACAAGGCCGATACCGATGGTGACGGCAAGGTCAGCCAGACCGAGGCGATCGCCTACGAGCAGTCCACCAAGACCTCGACGAGCACCGCCGACGGCGCCGGCAGCAGCAGCGGCAGCACGACGAGCCAGAGCGATGCCGCCTTGATGCATCGGGTCATGGAGTTGATGCGTGCCTATGGCGCCGGGGATTCGACTGCGTCGACGAACCCGGTGCTGTCGGTGTCGGCCTGAGCGGGCCGGCCGTTCAACGGGCGGGCGGCGGCGCGTCGGCTGGCCCGCTGCCGCTTATCTGGTATTCGACCTCTCCGTCGCGGGCCCACAGATAGACGGCTTGGTCGGCGGGGGCGACGAACACGGCGCCGGCTGGGATGTCGTGCGTCCGCGTTTCGTCGAAGATGCTGCCGAAACCCACTGAAAGCGTGCCCGACAGCACGCTGACGATGCGCTCGTCCGGTTTCGTGTGGACGCCGACCCGGCCGTCGGCGGCGAGCCGGACTCGCAGCAGGTAGGGGCCGGCGCGCTTGTCGCTGCCGTGGAGCCAGACTTCGCGGGATTCGGGGCTGTCGGCCAGCGGCGTCCAGTCGAGGGTGTCGGGCAGGATGACTTCCGGGCCGGCGGCGGGCGGCTCGGCGGGTTGGTCCGGTGGGTTGTCGCCGACTTCGCCGGTGTCGGGCGCCTCCGGTGCGACCGGCATGGTTTGCGTATCGTCGGCCCGGACCGGGCCGGCGAGGAGCGCTGCTGCGAGGATGGCGCATGGCAGCAAGCGTGCGGAGCGGAAAGTTTGGCGCATCGGCGTGGGCTTTCGGGACTCGATGCGCAAAGAGCATACGCGATTTTCACGCCGGCGCAGGCGCGCGGGAATTGGAGTCGGTTGCAAGCGTTCCGCTTGGGTTTCGAACCGGCGGCGTTTGCTGCGGTCGATTCCGGCGCCGGAGTCTATAGCCCGCGTTCGACGATTTCCCTTACCTGTTCCTCCATCCCCGCCGCGAGGCAGTCCACTTCGACCAGATCGCCCCAGTTTTCGCGGAAATTGCGCTGCCAGGTGAGCTGGCGCTTGGCGAGTTGGCGGGTGGCGAAGACGCCTTTGTCGCGGAAGGTGAGCCGGTCGTAGGCGCCATCCAGGAATTCCAGCGCCTGACGGTAGCCCACGCAGCGCATCGAAGGCAGCTTGGGGTCGAGCCGGTAGCGTTTGCGCAGTTCGATCACTTCGTCGACAAAGCCGGCCAGCAGCATGGTGTCGAAGCGGCGCGCGATGCGGGCATGGAGCACGGCGCGGTCGCTCGGGGTGAGGGCGATGGCGACGTAGCGGTGGCTGTCGGCCTGGGGTTCGCGCTGGGCGTAGCTGGCGGCGAGCGGCTGGCCGGTGAGCCGGACGACTTCGAGGGCGCGCTGGATGCGCTGGGCGTCGTTGGGCTGGAGGCGGGCGGCGGCGTCGGGGTCGAGGCGGGCGAGTTCGGCATGCAGGGCCGGCCAGCCATCGCGGGCGGCGGCGTCTTCGATTTCGCGGCGCAGATCGGGGTCGGCCTCCGGCAATTCGGAGAGACCTTCGCGCAGCGCCTTGTAATACAGCATGGTCCCGCCCACCAGCAGCGGGATGCGGCCGCGGGCGGTGATCTCGCCCATCAGCCGGCGCGCGTCGGCGGAGAAGCGGGCCGCGGAGTAGGCTTCTTCGGGGCTGAGGATGTCGATCAGATGATGCGGGCAGGCGGCCAGTTCTTCGGCGGTCGGCTTGGCCGTGCCGATGTTCATGTCCCGATAGACCAGCGCGGAGTCGACGCTGACGATTTCGACCGGCAGCGTGCGGGCCAGCGTCAATGCGCAGGCGGTCTTGCCGCTGGCGGTGGGGCCGAGCAGCAGGATGGCGGGCGGAAGGTGGGTGGACGGGAGCGGAGGGGTTTCGGGCATCATCTGGCCTCGTGGAGAGTCGCGCATTGTAGCGGGTGGAGAAAAACGGTTGAGCGCTTCGAGTTTGAACAAGATCCGGCGAGCGCTGGCGACATCGGCCTTGCTGCTGTGGGCCGGGCTCGCGACGGCGCAGGGGCCGCTTTATCTGTGGACGCTGTCGGACGCCCGCGGCGAGTTGCGGGCCTGGCTCTACGGCACGATCCACGTGTGCGACGCGGCCTGCTTTCCGCTACCCGCGGACGTTGAAAAGGCGCTGGCGGCGGCCGACAGTCTGGCGCTGGAGCTCGATCCGGACGACCCGCAACTCGCACCGCGCTTGAGCATCGCGGCGCAGTTGCCGGCCGGGCGCAGCCTCGACGAGGCCTTGCCGCCGGATCTGCGTCCGCGCCTGTCGGCCGCGGCAGATCGGGTGGGCTTGTCGGGCGCGGCGCTGCAGCGCATGCAGCCGTGGATGGTCGCAACCTTGCTGACGCTGCGGGCGGCGCATTCGGCCGGCTTCGGGACCGATCAGGGCGTGGACCTGTGGCTGGCCCGCACGGCGCGGGCGCGGGGCTTGCCGCTGGTGGCGCTGGAGAGCGTGGATCGGCAGATCGAGGCGCTTGCCGCCGGTGGAGATGCGGCCCAGTTGGCCAGCCTCGTCGAGGTGGTCGAGTTGATCGAGCAGGGCGCCGCGCCGGCCTATTTTGCCGGCATGCTGGCCGCCTGGCGCGGGGGCGACGCAGCCGCCATCGATCGCATTGTGCGCGAAGAGTCGGCCAGCCCGGCGATGGCGCCCTTGCTGGCGGATCTGCTCGATGCGCGCAACCGGGAGATGGCCGACGCCATCGTCGCGCGCCTGCAGCCGGGGCGGCGGGTCTTCGTCGCGGTGGGCGCCGGTCATTTCGGTGGCGACGCCGGATTGCTGGCCGCGCTGAGCGGTCGAGGTTTTACTTTGCGGCAAGTGGAGGCGAAGGATGATTAGGATGCTGTTTGGTGTGGTGCTGGCGGCGCTGGCGCTGGGGGCCAGCGGGGCGCAGCCGGTGGCCATCGACGTTGGCCATTATCTGGCCAAGCCCGGCGCAACCAGCGCCTACGGGGTGCCGGAGTTCGAATACAACCAATCGCTGGCCGCGGTGATCGCGGCGCGGCTGGAGGCCGACGGCGTGCCGGTGCGGCTGATCGGTTTTCGCGGCGAGATGGAAGACCTGTACGCCCGGGCGCCGCAGGCCGAGGAGGCGGGGGCGCAGTTCCTGCTCTCCATCCACCACGATTCGGTGAAGGCGGAACTCCAGCAGCCGTGGATCTGGAACGGTCGCGAGCAGCGGTATTCCACTTATGCGTCGGGTTTTTCGCTGTTCGTGTCGCGCAAGAATCCGCGGCTGGCCGAAAGCCTCGCCTGCGCCAGTGCCATCGGCGCCGCCCTGCGCGCCGCCGGCCTCAAACCCACGGCCCACCATGCCGAAGTGGCAAGCGGCATCGGCCGGCCGTGGGCCGATGAAACCAACGGGGTGTATTACTACGACAATCTGGTGGTGCTCAAGACGGCCACCGTGCCGGCGGTGCTGTTCGAGGCCGGCGTGATCGTGCATCCCGACGAGGCGCGCGAGCTTGCCACGGCCGAACGGCGGGCGCTGTCCGCGGCGGCGGTCGAGCGCGGGCTGAAGGATTGTGGCGTCATCGACGGGCGGTGATCGCCGCGCAGTGCGGTGAGCCGTGACCCCGGCCCGCCGATGGGCGAGAATGGCCGCCGCTCCTTTTGCATCGACCAACAGAACATTTTTTCCGGCATGAAAACCATCCTGATTTCGTATTTCTCCGCCGCCCGCAGCCTCGGACGGCCGGGCATCCTGTGGCATCTGATGTGGCCGACCTTGTTGGCGGCGGTGATCTGGACCGTTCTGCTGGTGATGAGCTGGGGGTCGCTGGTGTCCGTCGGCAGCGGTTTGATCACCGGGCTGCCGCTGGTGGGCGGCTGGCTGGCCTCGTCGGAAGGCGCGCTGCTGGTGGCGCTGCTGATGTTCAAGATCGGTCTGGTGATGCTGGCGCTGCCGATCATCTACGTGACCGCGGCTTTTCTGGTGGCGGCGGTGGCGCTGCCGCTGATGCTCGAGAAGGTGGCCGCGACCGATTACGCCGACATCGCCCGCCGGTCCGGCGGCAGCCAGCTCGGCAGCGTCTGGAACGCGCTCACCTCGGTGCTGCAGTTCCTGGTGCTGCTGGTGCTCAGCCTGCCCCTGTGGCTGATTCCCGGCGCAGGGTTGCTCATTTCGCTGGTCCTGACCGCGTGGCTCAACCAGCGCGCCTTCCGCTACGACGCGCTGATGGCCCACGCCGACAAGCTGGAACTCAAGGCGCTGCCCACCGAGCATTCGAGCGGCCTCTTCGGGGTCGGCCTGCTCGGCGCGGCGATGGCGCATGTGCCGCTGATCAACCTGTTTGCGCCGGCGCTGTCGGGGCTGGCGTTCGTGCATTACCTGCTGTCGGCGCTGCGTGTGGCGCGGCAGCGTGAAAACATCATCGAGGTGAATTGAATGAGCGCAGACACGACGCCGTCCTTCGGCGCGATCATCATCGGCGACGAAATCCTGTCCGGTCGTCGCGAGGACAAGCACTTTGCCAAGCTGCTCGAACTGCTCAAGGCCCGCGGTCTGCGTCTGGCTTCGGTGCGCTATGTCGCCGACGAGCCGCCGCGTCTGGTGCAGGCGCTCAAAGAGAGTTTCGCCGGCACCGACATCGTGTTCAGTTTCGGCGGCATCGGCGCCACGCCGGACGATCACACCCGTCAGTCGGCCGCCGCTGCGCTCGGTCTGCCGCTCGAACTGCACCCCGAGGCCGAAGCCGAGATCCGCGCCCGTTTCGGCGACGAGATCACGCCCCAGCGCCTCCAGATGGGCGTCTATCCGGTCGGCAGTGCCATCATCCCCAACCCCTACAACCGCATTCCGGGGTTCTCGATCCGCAATCACTTCTTCGTGCCGGGGTTTCCGGTGATGGCCTGGCCGATGGTCGAATGGGTGCTCGACAACGCCTTTGCGCATCTGCACCACCGTGCCGATTACGTGGAGCGTTCCATCGTCGTCTGGGAGGCGCTCGAAGGCCGGCTGATCGACCTCATGGAAGCGATCACCGCCGACTTTCCCGATGCCACCCTGTTCAGCCTGCCGAGCGTGGGCGGGGAAGGGCAGCCGCGCCACATCGAACTGGGCATGAAGGGGCCGGCGGCGCGCGTCGACGAAGCGATGGCGCGCATCACCGCCGAAGTGACCCGGCGCGGCTATGCGTGGGAGCCCCGCGCCGATCTCTGAGCGCCGCGCATGGCTCCCACCCCGTCTTTCGGTTATCGCGATTTTCCCGGCCGGCGTTGGCTGGTGGTGGCCTTGCGCGCCGCCCACCTTGCCGGCGTGGTCGGCGTCGGCGGCGGGCTGCTGATCGGTTCGGCCGCACCCGGGACCGGCTTCGTGCTGCTGATGGTGCTGTCCGGCCTGGCGATGGCGGGGCTGGATGCCTGGTCGAATCCGCTGTGGCTCAAGGAATACGCTGGCCTGTCGCTGCTCGCCAAGTTCGCGCTGCTCGGCTGGTTTCTGGCCGATGCGGAGGCACGGCCGACGCTGTTCTGGCTGATTCTGGTCTTCTCGGTGATCTTTGCCCATGCGCCGGCGAGTTTCCGTCATCGCTGCCCCGGCCGTACCTCCGAAGGCGATGTCACGTAACTGACGTTTTCGGTCGATACACTGCGGCCGGAATCGAATGCAGTACGAGGGCGCGCAATGGGTAACGACTGGGTTCTGGCCAAGACAGCGGCCGGCGTGGAGGAGATCGCAATCCGCTCGAGACGGATTCCGGCGCGCCTCAGAACCGTGTTGATCCTTGTCGACGGGCGGCGCAGCATCGCGGCGCTGGCCGAATCGGCAACGGCCTTCGGCGACATCCACGCGGCCCTCGAAACGCTGCACGACCAAGGCCTTGTCGTGTTGGTGAATCATGGCCAGCACGGCGCGGACGCGGCCAGCCGTGCCTCGGCGGCGGCACAGCATGCCGCTCCGTTGCCGTCGCGCCCGATTCCGCAGCCGCAGCCCCTGCGTCGCCGCTCCCTGGCGCTGGCCCGCCTCTATCTGCTCGACGCGATGGCGCAAAGTCTGCGTCACGACGACCAGCCGATCCGCGAACGCCTGCGCGCCGCCACCTCCCGCGCCGACTTGCTGCGCGCCTTCGACATGTGCCGGGAGATTGCCGGCGAAGTGGGCGTCGGCCACATCGACGCCATCGAAGAAAAGTTCATGGAGATGCTGCCTCAAGAAGGCTGATCCCGCCTTGAACGGTGCATCCAGTGGACACTGTTCATCCCCGATGTGCCCATCCCGGCCAAATCTGGTGTACTCGAAAGCCGCGGAAGCCGCCGCGCCGCCCGTAGCCTTGGGCGGTCGCCGTGCTGCCGCAGCCGGACAACAATAACGAGTCGCACCCGCCTCGCCCTGCGCGGCCGGGCCGCCCACAACAAGGAAAGGAAACGCCAGGATGACAACCCAACAGACCCTCCCGCCCACGCCCCTCACCGAAGCCGAAACCAGCCGCTTCATGCGCATCGTGGTGGACGCACTCGACGTGCAGGTGCATTACAACGACGCCGGCAACGGTGCCGAAACCGTCGTGATGCTGCACGGCTCCGGCCCCGGCGCCAGCGGCTGGGCCAACTTCAACCGCAACGTGGATGCCTTCGTCGGCGCCGGCTACCGGGTGATCCTGCTCGACTGCCTGGGCTGGAACAAGAGCGATCCGGTGGTGTGCAAGTCCTCCCGTTCCGAGCTCAACGCGCGCACCCTCAAGGCGGTGCTCGACGGGCTGAACCTCGATCGCGTGCACATCGTTGGCAACTCGATGGGCGGCCATAGCGCCGTGGCTTTCGCGCTGGCCAACCCGACCCGCGTCGGCAAGCTGATCCTGATGGGCGGCGGCACCGGCGGCCCCAGCCAGTTCGTGCCGATGCCCACCGAAGGCATCAAGCTGCTGCAAGGCCTGTACCGCGAGCCGACCTTCGAAAACCTCAAGAAGATGCTCAACGTCTTCGTCTTCGACGCCAGCACCCTGACCGACGACCTGATCGAAGCGCGCCTCAACAACATGATGTCGCGCAAGGATCACCTCGAGAACTTCGTCGCCAGCCTCGCCGCCAACCCCAAGCAGTTTGGCGACGTCGGTCCGCGCCTGGGCGAAATCACCGCGCCGACGCTGGTCATCTGGGGCCGTGACGACCGCTTCGTGCCGATGGATTGCGGCCTGCGCTTGCTGTGGGGCATGCCCAACGCCGAGCTGCACATCTTCAACCGCTGCGGCCACTGGGCCCAGTGGGAGCATGCCGACAAGTTCAACCGCATGGTGCTGGACTTCCTGGCCCACTAAACGCCGGATTTCCCGGTCGGATTCGAAGAGGCTGCGCCGAAAGCGCGGCCTTTTTTTCGTCCTTGGGCCGGCGCCCTCCGGCGGTAGCCGCGGCGGACGCCGCTCGCCCAACCCTTGGGCCGTGCCCGCGGACGGCATGGGCGAGGCTTCGTCTTCACGCGGATTTCGCCGCGCTCTCTTTCGCTTTTTCCTTGTGTTTCCAGAGGCTTGGGTTCGGCCTCAGGCGCCTTGGTCCGTCGTTCAAGTAATATATTTATACATATCAATATTCAAAGATAACCGAATACTAATATTGCGTCGCACCGTCTTGTTTGTCTTGCAGCGGTCCCGGGTTGAGAAATCAAAGAGGGGGTTGTATGCGTATCTTGAGAAAAGCGATGCTCGCGATGATGGCCATGACCATCGTGGCTGGCGCGGTCGAAGCTGCGGAGCCGCCTCCGCCCACTGCCAAGCTCCTGAAAACAACGGCTGACCACAGCAAGTTCAAAGAACTCCAGAAGAGTTTCCAATCCGGCCCCGAAGTCACCAAAGCCTGCCTCGGTTGCCACACCGAAGCGTCCAAGCAGATTCACCAGACCCAGCACTGGAAGTGGGAATACATCAATCCCGCCACCAACCAAAAATTGGGCAAGCGGCATCTGGTCAATAATTTCTGCACCTCGGTCTCATCCAACTACAAGTCCTGTGCGAGCTGCCATATCGGCTACGGACTGACCGACGACAAGTTCGACTTCGCGTCGGAAGAAAACGTCGATTGCCTCGTCTGTCACGACACCACCGGCAAATACAAAAAGCCGGCCGGCTTCTCAGGGAATCCGGTCACCAAGGACACCGAGTTTCCGCCGGGCTCGGGCAAGATCGTCCGCGGCATCGATCTCCAGAACATCGCCCTCAAGGTCGGCAAGACCCGCCGTGAAACCTGCGGCACCTGCCATTTCTACGGTGGCGGCGGCGACGGCGTGAAGCACGGCGATCTCGACAGTTCGCTCGACCATCCCGACAAGGCGCTCGACGTGCACATGGATGCCGACGGCAACAACTTCACCTGCGTCACCTGCCACAAGACCGAAGGCCATCAGGTTCCCGGCAGCCGTTACGCACCGACGGCGATGGACAAGGACGGCGCCCATCTGCGCGGCAAGGCCGACTCCACCAACCCCGCCACCTGTCAGGCCTGCCACGGCCAGACGCCTCACACCCAATCCGCAAAGCTCAACGACCACACCGACAAGGTGGCCTGCCAGACCTGCCACATTCCGGCTTTTGCCCGCGGCGACATGCCCACCAAGATGTCCTGGGACTGGTCCACCGCCGGCAAGCGCGACGCCAAGGGCAAGCCGCTGGTCATCACCAACGACGATGGGCACGTGATCTACAACGGCATCAAAGGCGATTTCGTGCTCGAAGAGAACGTCAAGCCCGAATACCGGTGGTTCAACGGCACGGTGAAATACACCCTGCTGGGCGACGAAGTGGACAAGGCCAGGCAGCCCCTCGCCATCAACACTTTCGAAGGCAGTCCCGACGATGGCAAATCGATGATCTGGCCGGTCAAGGTCTTCCGCGGCAAGCAGCCCTTCGACCCCATCAACAAGACCCTGGTGGTCACCCATCTGGCCGGCGAGGACGACACCGCCTACTGGAAGAACATGGATTGGGACAAGGCCATCGCCGCGGGCATGACGGCGGCGGGCAAGCCTTATTCAGGCAAGTTCGACTTCATCGAAACCGTCGCGATGTGGCCCATCACCCACATGGTCGCCCCCAAGGAAAAGGCGCTGGCCTGCAGCGAGTGCCACGCCAAAGGCGGGCGGCTCGACAAGCTCGAAGGCATCTATATCCCCGGCCGCGGCGGCAACAAACTGCTCGACACCGTTGGCTGGCTGGCTGCCGCAGCGCTTCTTGGCGGCGTATTGCTGCACGGCGCAATCCGCGTCGTCAATCGCAAGCATTGAGTGGGGAACCGGATCATGGAACGCACCTACATCTTCACGCGCTTCGAACGTCTCTGGCACTGGATTCAGGCCGTGCTGATCATCGGCATGCTGTTTACCGGCTTCGAGATCCACGGCACCTACACCGTACTTGGCTTCCAGAAAGCCCACACGGTGCACACCGCCTCGGTGTGGGCCTTCATCGCCCTTTGGGTCTTTGCGATCTTCTGGCATCTGACCACCGGCGAATGGCGGCAATACATCCCGACCATGAAGAACATCGACCGCATCGTGCGCTACTACGCAGTCGGAATCTTCAAGGGCGAGCCGCATCCGTTCAAGCCCACGCGCGAACGCAAGCACAACCCCATGCAAGCCCAGACCTACCTGGGCGTCACCGTGGTCGTCACGCCGCTGATCTGGCTGTCCGGGCTGGCCTACCTCTTCTACAACGAGCTGAACGCCGCCGGATATCGCGTCGACCTCGCCACGATTGCCTTCGTGCACACCCTCGGCGCCTTCCTGATGCTCGCCTTCCTCATCGGCCACATCTATCTCGGCACCACCGGCCACACGCCCCTGGCCCACTTCAAGGCCATGTTCACGGGTTGGGACGAAGCGCACTGAATCAGCAGCAACAACAACACTTGCAGGGAGTTGTCATGAACACCAGACTTGCCAGAACCCTTATCGCCGCCCTCGTGGCCGGCATGTTCGCGCCGGCGCAGGCTGCCGAAAGCAACGCGGCGCTCCTCAAGAAGATCGAGGCACTGTCCCAGGAACTCGCCCGCCTCAAGACCCAGGTCGAAGCCAGCACCGCCAACGCCGCCGCCAGCCAGAAGGCCACCGAAGAACTCAAGCAGCGGGTCGTCAAGAGCGAAGAGCGCGTCGTGAAGAGCGAGGAGCGCGTCATCGCCAGCGAAGAGCGGATCGCCAAATCCGAAGAGAAATCCACCGAGCGCTGGCTCACCGTCGGCGGCGACTACCAGTTCCGCGTCGATAGTCTGCGCGGCCAGACGCGCGCCTTCACCGACGTAGCCGCTACGTTCGCCAACGCCCAGCAGCAACTGCAAGCCGCCTTCTTTGCCAACCCCACGCCCGCCAACGGCGCCGCGCTCACCGGCCTGATGGGCTTTGCGCAAGGCATGTCCGGCGTCAAGACCTACTCCCAGGCGCAAGCCTTCCTCGGCGCAAACGCCGGCATGCTCGGCGCGCTCGGCAACTTCGCCGCGCCGGTTGCCGCCTACACGCCGCGCAACGAAGCGCTCTACACCAACCGCTTCGGCCTCGACCTGAGCGCCAAGGCAACCCAGGATGTCACCGTCAACGCCCGCCTCGTGATGTACAAAACCTTCGGAGCGGGCGATGACGACGCCGTGACCAACTCCGGCAGCGCCCCGTATTTCGCCGACCGGGTCGGCGTGTTCGACGGCACGCTGGGGCACATCCCGTCGAGCAGCTTCCTCAACGTCGACCGGGCCTTTGCCACCTGGAGCAACATCGCCGACCAGGACATCTGGTTCTCCGTGGGCCGTCGGCCTTCCACCCACGGCGCCCCGAGCAACCTGCGCCTCAACACCCCGCGGCCCGGCAACGGCGGCACGCCTTCGCTGCTGGTCGACTACGCCTTCGACGGCATGACCGTCGGCTGGGCGCCCGACATTGAAGCGCTGCCCGGCGCCTATGCCAAGATCTGCTACGGCCGCGGCTACGAGAGCGGCTTCCGTTCCACGCCAAGCAACTCGCTGCAAGACACCGACATGCTCGGCGTCGCCGTCATCCCCATCGACACCGATCCCCTGCGGGTCTGGATGCAGTGGAACCGCGGCTTCAAGATCTTCGACGCGCCGAAGATGAAAGACACCTATTACGGCAACACCATGCCCCAGACCAATCTGGGCGACATCGACTGGTATGGCCTCGGCGCGATGGGCACGGTCAAGAAAGTGGGCATCGGCGATCTCAACTACTTTGCCGATCTGGGCCTCAGCATCACCCATCCGAACAACAACGTCTCGTCCCAGTTCGGCTTCCAGGGTTTGCTCACCGGCGGCTTCTTCAATCCCGAATCGCCGCGCGACAAAACCGGCAGCGCCATCGCGCTCGGTCTGCGCTACGACCTGCCATCCAAGACCAAGCTGGGGGTGGAATACAACCACGGCTCCAAGAACTGGATCACCTTTGCGCCCGCTGCAACCGACATGTGGACATCCAAGGTCGGCACCCGCGGCAACGTGTATGAGCTCTACCTGATCCAGGAATTCAACAGCCGGCCCGTATCGTCGCACCTCGCCAAGACCTTCGTCCGCCTGGGCTTCCAGTACTACGACTTCCAATACACCGGCAGCAACAACTGGGTCGGCGCACCGGTCAAGATTTCCGAGGTGAATGGCCAGATGATGACCACCACGCCCCTTGACCACGCCTACAACGCCTACGCCACCTTCGAAGTGAAATTCTGATCGACCCTATTTTGTGGAAAGGAATGGAATCATGCGCAAAATGCTCACCCGCCTCCTGATCGCCGGCGCTCTCGCCGCGTCCACGCTGGCCACCGCGCCGGCCGCCCTGGCCGACGAAGTCAAGTTGGTCGGCGTCATCACCAAGATCAAGATGGCCGCCGACGGCAAGTCGGCCGTCGCCATCCTCAAGGACAACAAGACCGGTGAAGCCGTCACCATCAACATCGCCGACGACCTTACCCTCGACAAATTCAAGGACAAGCGGATTGTCGAAGGCGACGAAATCCGTGCCAAGTTCGACAACACCGGCGGCAAGAACGAAAGCAAGTCCTTCAAGAAGACGGCCGGCTGCTGAACAGACCGGTCTGCAAACATCCGGAACGGCGGCCTCGGCCGCCGTTGTTACGTGCATGTCCGGTGTGGCCGAAGGCCGGCAGAAGCGGCCTTTGGCGGCAAGCGGGAAACCGCAGCGTTTGCCGGCAAAGCCGGCTGCGCCAGTCGCAAGGCCGTCACGCCGCCGCGTGCGGCCCCGGCTGCCCGACGAAGCGGGCGCGGGGCGGCCGGATTGGCCCGCCGCCCCGCGCCCGATGGCCCGACGACAGCGCCCAAGCCCGGGCCGCCGACCGTGCTAAGCCTTCAAGCGCAGGTTTTGCAGCACCCGCCACGCGCCATGCTGGTGGGTCGCCAGCCCGGCGAGGATCAGCCCGGTGCCGGCCGCCAGACGCGGACCGATGACCTCGCCATTGAGCCAATGCCCCAGCATCAGCGCCGCCACCGGGGTGATCAGCGTGATCAGCGCCACCTTCGACGCCTCCAGATGGCGGACCACATAGAAATACAGCGCAAAGCCGATTGCCGAACCGAACACCCCCAGATAGGCAATGGCGCCGCCGGTGCGTAAAGGCAGCGCGCGGGGCAGGGTGCCGTCGGTGGCGAACCACACCAGGGCGAACAGGGGCAACGCCACCACGATGGCGCCCACCGTGGTCGCCAGCGGCGGGCTGTCGTCGCCGATGCGCTTCATCCCCACCAGGCTCGCGGACGAGGCGACCACTGCGCCCAGCAGCGCACACACGCCGGCGGTCTCGTTACTGCCTGCCGACGGCCCGTCATGCACAAAGATCAAGGCCAGCCCCGCCGCGCTCAACAGCATTCCGCCGATCTTCATCGGCGTCAGGCTCCGTTCCCCCAGCCAACAGGCCGCAAACACCCCGGCCACCAGCGGCGACAGCCCGAACAGCACCGAGATCAGCCCGGAACCCACATGGCGCGCCCCCCAATAGGTCAGCATCATGGTGCCGAACAAACCCAGGCCGCTCACCAGATAAGCGCGGCGGGCGCGGGCATGCAGCGGAATGGCCATGCGCCCAAGGCGCAGCATGAAGGCCGCCACCAGCACCCCGATCAGCATCCGGGCCAGCACCGCAAAGGCAAAACCGGTGCCTTCGGTGCTCCAGCGGACGGCGAGGGGCGTAGTGGACCAGATCAGGATGATCGAAGCGTAAGCGAGGGGAACGGACATGAAAGTGACTCCGGCAGATCAATCGGGATGTTGGGACGCAGGGGGATGCAAGCGGGCGCGGGTGGCGCGTTCGGCCTCGATGAAGGCGCCGATCATGCTTCGCCACGTGGCCTCCACCACCCGCGGATCGGCACCCAGTTCCGCCGCCAGCGCATCCACCCGCGCCAGCACCTGAGCCACACGGTCGGGCGCCGCCACTTCCGCATCGCTGCGCTTGAAGGCTGCGGCCTTGGCCACATAGGCGCCGCGCTCGGCAATCAGCGCCACCAGTCGGCGGTCGATGGCATCGATGCGGCTGCGGACATCGTCGAGGGACAGGCATAGGGGGTAGGACATGACAAACTCCTTTTCGGGGGCGTAAAAACACAAAGGCCGCGGTCTGTAAGAACCGCGGCCTTTCGGTGAAATCGGAAGAATGGAGGGCTTATTCCATTCGAGGCCACGGACGCGCACGAATGCGCCATGCACGCAGGGCACGGCGGTTCATCGGGACGTAGGTGGCGAATAGGGATGGCATCGGGTTATCTTGCAGGCAGATGACGCAGCGCGTCAAGCAGGCCGCAGCACCGCCGCGGCACATCCTGGAGAAGGCAATTGGAATCGCAACAACAGAAAATCGAATCGATCCGGGCGCTGCCCCTCGTATCCGTGGACCTCGTGCTGGTGCGCGACGGTCGTGAAATCTTGCTGGGCCTGCGCACCAACCGCCCGGCCCAGGGCAGCTGGTTCGTACCCGGCGGACGCATCCTCAAGAACGAAAAACGGGCCGACGCCCTCGCGCGGGTGGCCCGCCACGAACTGGGCATCGCCGACATCCACGCCCTGGCGCCATCCTTCCTCGGCCCCTTCGAACACTTCTACCCCGACTGCTTTGCCGGCGACATCGGCGTGAGCACCCATTACGTCGTGCTCGCCCACCGCATCGACGTACCCGCCGGCTTCGAAGTGCCGGGCATCGACGACCAGCACGAAGCCCTGCGCTGGTGGCCCATCGCCGAAGCCTCCGCAAGCGAGGATGTGCATCGCTACACGCAGGACTATCTACCGCTGCTGCGCTGAGCGCAGACCGCGCAGCACACTCTCACCCACCGGCGCGGAAGGCCAATCCCGCGCCGCAAACATTCTATCGACCCCGGCGCAGCGATCGATTGCGCGGCGACAGCCGCTACGCCGCCGCGCGAACACGGATCGCGCCGCCGAATAGTCGATGTCAAACGCGCAATAGCGACTATCGAGTCCGGCGTAGCGACTACGCACGGCGTGGAAGTGCATATCGATGCCCGCGTAGTCACTCCCACGCCGAAATAGTGACTATCGCCCCTGGCGTAGTCGCTACGCAGCGCGCGATATCGACAATCGGCACCCGCGTAGTCACTACGCACACGCCGATATCGACTATCGATGCTGGCGTAGAGACTACGCAGCCCGCAGAAGTGCCTATCCATGCGTGCGTAGTCACTACGCCGGCATCGTAGCGACTATTGCAAGCCCGACAGTCACCGACGCAGCCTGCACCGCAGCACCGCGTCATCCGTTGCGGCGGGATGGCATGAGCGTTTATGTCGATCAAAAAAATGCCATAAGGTTGATCTGGGAGGCGCCTCGCGGTAGCATCCGAAACCGTAACAAAACAGCCAATCGGCATAACTTACGGAGACATCATGGACAACGTCAGCGAAACCACCCGCGTCACTCCCAAGCAAATCCTCAAGGACATCGAGTCCTACCACGCCTTCGGCACCATGAACGACTACAAGGCCAACAATCCCGCCAACAGTCGCGAAGCCGCCGACGTCGCCTATACGGCCCTGCGCAACGCCGAACAACACGCCGTCGCCGCCCAGACCGCCGCCGATGCGGCGGCCGACGCGCTCGTCGTCGCCCGCCGCAGATTCCACAACGTCATCCTCGGCGTCAAAAACGAAGCCCGTGCCCTCTACGGCCCCAGCTCCGACGAAGTCGCCGCACTGGGCCTGAAGAAAAAGTCGGAACAAGCCAAACGGACGCGCCCGAAAAAGGGATCGGACGGAAAGTAAAACAGCCCGCCACCCGCAGCGAGGTGTAGGCGGGGGCGGGTTTGACAGGCAATGGCGGCGGGGAGGAAGGCGCCGCCATTGTTATCTTTTGCTGCGGGTTGGGGCGCTAATGACGGGTTGTCGGCCTGACCGTCCGTTGATGGCGTACAGCGTGAACGACCGCAAGAGACTGATTGCGGACGCTTGCATTCGGCAGCCCAACGACTGGTATAAAGTGGGAGCAGTCGTCGCGGGCAGTCACGCAACCGAGTGGAACTCTCGTCGGGACCGGTGACTTAGCGTTGCCATCTGTGCTTGGATAACAACGGCAGCATGCTTACAGACCTTGTGAAGTTCCGAAGGGGCAGGTGTACAGCAGCGGTCGATTTGAGAAACATCTCCGGCTCCCTGCCCCCTAAATTCTTTGTCATGCAGCCACAGTAGCAATCATGCCAACGAAACGCCCCCATGCAGCAGAGGAATTCCATCACGCCTACTTGGCAGCACTGCGAAGCAACACAGAGCCAGCGCACGTACTCGCTGGCGTATTGACCAGGAAGCTCCGCGAGCAGGGGATCGATGGCTCAATGCACTTCGACGCCATTAAACGCGCCGCCGAGCAACTGTTGGCCGTGCCATCAACCGCCGAGCAGTCGAGCTTTGATTTGGCGCTGGACGACGAGATCACAGGCGGTCGCACCCTCAATATTCATCTGGATAGCACGGACCTTGAAAAGGCCGTTGAAGGGATCACCAGAGCCATTGAAACCACATCCCAGGACATCGTCGGCTCCCTGAGCGAAACTGCCTTGCAGAACGTCCTCAAGGACCCTGCGGCCCGCCTACTTGACCTGAAAAATGAGCGTGACGCTTTCATGCGGCGGCTCGATTTGACCTGGGCCGAGCCTTTCAAGTTGCTCGACATTCATGTGGCTCTTTGCCAAGAAATCGGCGAGGTGCGAAATGACTGGCTCAGAAGGCGACGACGTAGGGCCAAGGACATCGCGGTAGTGGACGTTGTCACGCGACTGCACGGTCGGACCGTACAAATCGCGGGGGAAGTGCAGGCCCTATTGCGCAACGGATTCGCTGACGGTGCCATGTCACGCTGGCGAACAATGCACGAGTTGACGGTTACAGCGATGCTGATCGCCGAGCGCGGCCCAGACTTAGCGGAGCGGTACGCCGCACATGTTGGTGCCGACTCCATCAAAGCCGCCCGTCAGTACCAACGGTTCGCCACCGTTCTGCAGCATCGACCAATTTCTGCGCGCGACCAGAAGCGTTTGGATGCTCTGGCAGTCGATCTTGAGCGCAAATACGGCAAGCCGTTCTTCAATGACTACGGCTGGGCAGCGGACACGCTAAGGAATCCAAACCCGACCTTTGCCAGCATTGAGGCTGCGGTCGACCTCGATCGCCTGCGGCCGTATTTCAAACTGGCGAGCAACACGGTACACGCCGGTGCAAAAGGCACATTCTTTCGTTTGGGTATTCTCGGCAACCAAGATGGCATCCTGGCTGGCGCCAGCAACGTTGGCTTGGACGAAGCCGGTCGTCTAGCGGCTTTCTCACTAGCTCAAATCACTACGGTTCTACTTTTGATTCATCCGAACACCGACAGCATCATCTGGTCTCGTGTACTCGGCAGCCTTTCCTCGAAGGTTGAATTGCAATTCGTAAAGGTGCAGCGACGCATCGAGCGAGAAGAGCGCCACCTTCGGAAGTGGGAAGCATGAGCGAGCAGGAATTGCCTCCGGCTGACAGCAGTCCAGGGGTGAGCACGTTAGCCAGCGGGCCCGCGGGCACCCATTTCGAGGCCCAGGTCGGTGCGTCATACTTGCTAGCGATGCTTGCCGGGGCACCCGCCCGGGGCCTTCCCGGTGCCACGATAGATCGAGTCGCGCTACAGCAGGCCAATGCGGGGCATCCGCTCGACGACGTGGTCATCCACGCTCACAACAACGTGACCGGGAAGCCAGCAGTGCTGGAGGTTCAGGTCAAGCGATCCATCACCTTCGCCTCCACCGATCCCGTCTTTCGCAAAGTTGTAGGCCAAGTCGTCAAAGCGTCGCAACGGCCTGACTTCCTGACGCAGCAGTACGAGCTGGCGATTGCGACGACGAAGGGATCGCGCAAGATCGATGGGGCATATCAGGACGTACTCACGCTCGCGCGGCAGATTGGCGACGCGGCTACTTTCGCCGCCCAAATTGATCTGGCAGGCGTGGCAAACGACGACATGCGCGCCCTCGTCAAGACGTTCAAAAGTCACCTGCGAGACGAAGGCTCGCCAGACGACAACGAGACCGTCTGGCTGTTGCTGCGCCGGCTACAGATTCTGACCTTCGACTTCACGGCCCCAGGTTCTGCATCGCATGACCTAGCGCTAGAGCGCGCTGTCCGTGTGCTGCATACCGACGATGGATCGCGCGCAGGGGCCTTCTGGGTCAGCCTCATTGAGCTAGTAATCGATGTAGCGAAAAGCGGCGGCGACAGAACCCGCGAGACAGCACTGCAAGCTCTCGCTCAGCTGGGCTATCGATTCCTAGGCGAACGTCGGCACGCTACGGCCCGAGCGGCGCTAGCCGAGTCGTCCCGCTTGGCACTGACTGATATTTGTAACCACGTGGGCAACGTCGTACTTACACGACAGGAGCGTGTTGCCGCAACGCGCGAAGCATTGGATCGCGGACGCTATGTGGAGATCCGTGGTGATGCAGGCGTCGGCAAATCGGGGGTCTTGCGGCAGATCGCCGAGGCCATGCAAGCCGAAAGTCAGGTCATCGTTCTCAGTCCGGGACGCTGTGTTTCCGGCGGGTGGACCATGTTGCGCGCGCAGCTCGGCTTCGACGGAATGCTTCGCGAGTTGCTTGTCGAACTGGCAAATGACGGCGGCGCCACTATCTTTGTCGACAACCTCGACTCGTTCAGCCCAGAGAAGCGGCTCACGGTCGTCGATGTCATCGGCGAAGCCTCTGTCGTTCCGGGAGTTGCCGTGGTCGCGACGGCGCGATCCGAATTTGGGATTGATGAGCCCAGTTGGCTGCCGAGCGATGCACTGGCACGCCTGGGCCAAAGCGACCCGATTACGATAGGTGAACTGAGCGTGGCGGAGATTGAGCAGCTGAAGACGACTGATCCTTCGCTTGTGCCACTTCTAACAGACGGCCATCCTGCACGCCAAGTCGCCAGAAACCTGTTTCGCCTCGCGCGGCTGGTGAATCAGCCCGCATCTGATCCCGTACCGCGCACGGAAGTCGATATGGCTGAGCAGTGGTGGACCACTGCGGACGGCCGCCGCGACGCCGGTTTGCGTGACCGGACCCGCCTGCTGCAAGGCGCAGCAGTGCAGACCTTGTCTGGCGCTGACTTCCTCGACGTTACCGGCCGAGCGGCGGCGCCGATCGATGCGCTAGTGTCCAGCGGCACGCTAAGGGATTTGGGCATCGACCGCGTCGCGTTCCGTCATGACGTACTGCGCGAGTGGGCGATTGCAAACGCCCTGTACGCCGATCCCGAACTCATCGACAGGCTGCAACTAGATCGGCCAGCACAAGCGTTGTTTGCACGTGGTGTTGAGCTGGCAGCTCGCATGGCAATCGAGCGGGCGAGTGATGGCAGGAGGTGGCACGCGCTTGTTGTTCGGCTGAGCCAAGAGGGGATCCATCGTTCTTGGCGCCGCGCTGCGTTGCTCGCACTAGCTCGCTCCGAAGCTGCGGAAGCACTTCTCCAACGCGCATCGCCCGAGCTTCTCGCCAACGGCGCTGCACTGTTGCGCGAACTCATCCGAACGGTCATGGCAGTCGATGTGCTTCCCGCCGCAAAGGTCTTTGAGGCTGCGGGAGTCGACCCTGCGCTCATACCCGCATCGATCAACGTCCCGCGTGGCACGGCGTGGACAACATTGATTGTTTGGCTCTTGGGTGCCGGAGATAGCGTTCCCAAAGAGGCCATTCCAGAGATTGTTCAGCTATACACGGATTTCTCAGTTGGCACGCTTGGCTCCTCCAATATCACGCCGTTTGCGACACGACAGATCTACCGTTGGTTGAGGTTAGTGGAGCCAATAGATTCAATGCCGATGCGAAGCGGAGGCTTGAGATCGGATCTTAGAGATGCGTTTGTCATGTTTTCGCGGACAGCACCGGAGTTGGCCGCCGAATACCTGACGGCAGTGGGAAAGAGCGAGCACAACGAAGACATCGTGCGCAGCATCCTGAAGATGCGCGGCACGCTGGCGCAAGCAGCCCCTGCAGAGCTGGCTAACCTGACCGAGCAGGCGTTGATCGCAAGGCCTCGGCGACGCGAGCGCAACTTCGGTTGGGAGCGCGAAGATGCGTTTACCTATCTCGACCTCGAGTTCGTTCAGCCATCGCCGGCACAAGGGCCATTTCTCGAGTTGTTGACCTACTCGCCCAAGGACGGGTTGGCCTTGGTTCATCGCTTGGTCGCACACGCAGTTGCACACGGAGGCCGAGGTGCTGACCCAGGGTCGAATGGGTTTGACTTGGCTTTGCCGGGAGGTGCGCGCACGTTCCCGTGGACGCAGACCTACTTCTGGTCACGAAACAGCAACTTCTACGCCGTCACTTCTGCGCTGATGGCACTCGAAGCATGGGCGCACAGCCGCATCGAGGCAGGCGAATCACTCGACGGTGTGCTGACAGATGTGCTCGGACCGCAGGGCTCGTGCGCCGCGTATTTGCTGGTGGCGGTTGATCTCATAATCTCGCATTGGCCCAAATCGCTTGACGTGGCGGCGGCCTTTCTCGGCTGCCCCGAACTGCTGTGCATCGATCACACGCGTCCAGTCCAGGATCGCGTCGAAATACCGGACTACTTCGGGCTTGGCGCCTTGCGTAGCGAACCGCGCGGCAGTGTGACCGCCGCTGACCTGAAGCGCCGACCATCCCGACGGACAACGCTCGACGAACTGATTGGCGACTTCACGTTCCTGGCAACCCCGGATCAACTCGCGAGACTGAGGACGCTGTTGGCGACCGCGGCAACACGCCTGGGCCAACCTGCCGCGAGCGCACATCTAGGCAACCCGGAATTCATGGTTCGGTACGCACAGAACCTCTCGGACGCCGCAAATTGGCAAGAAGTCGAAGTGACGCTCAAGGACGGATCATCCGCGACTGCGCGCCAGTATCTATCGCCAAGGGCAGAGCAGATCCATCTACGAGCTTTGCGAGACGCCGCGATTGAGCGAGAGTCAGACTTCGCCACGCGCTCTGCGCTCACCCTTGCGGTCGACGATCCCGCCCGGTTGCTGCCAGAAGGTCGGGCGGCAGCGGTAGCTTGGGCGCGGCGTTCTGCAACGGCTACGGCTACGGCAGAAGTCGAATCCGACGACGGCGGAGAGCAGCGCATGCAAGAGGAAGCGGTTGTGACGGCCGCGATGATCGTCATGCGGGACGGCGATGACGCCTTGCGCGCTGAGCACGGAGAATGGGCGCGATCTCAACTGGACAAGACGCTTGCAACTCTCGACGACGATCCTGGGCGTCAGATTCGAGGGGGGCTGCGCTTCAGTCCGACCGCAATCGCCTATGCCGGGTTGATCCACGCCTTGCGACATCGGTTGACGCCGGAAGACGTGCGGTCGCTTCTTGAGGTAGCTGCGACAGGAAACCACGCTGCCGCGCACGGCTTCGGGACGTCCGCCGCAGTCCTAGCGGACGTCGATAATCGCCTACCGAGAGCTGTGCTCAGATGTGCATTCAGCGCGAGTGTCGTGGAGAACTTAGCTTGGGATGCGTCGCAGGGAGAGGTCGACGCTGGCAAAGCGCGGTGTGATGAACGGGCACGGGCTGCCGTAGTCGCTGAGATGGCATGGATTGGCGGCGAATCCCCGGAGCCAAAGTGGCCGACATTTCCGGTAGAGCAAGCTCGGCCGAGAATGCGACTACGCATACCTGGAACCCAGATGGCTGCGCCAGAACCACCAGAAGCGCCGACGTCTTCGCCAACAGAGCATGTAAATCATCAGGCTGCGGCTCTCTGGTTGCGCCAAGTGCGCGCTCTTTCCCACGATGACACGCGCTCTTGGCTCAGCGAGATCGTGAAAGCCTACATGCCTTGGACGGCCCTCGCGAATGGAACGAACCTAGACGGCGGAGACGAAACGGACCATCCGCCATCTGAGTGGAACGATACGTTCTTTGAGGCGGTTGCACGCTGCGTTGTCGGTCTGTCAACGCCTGAGGCCACTGAACTGGCCGTGCGGCCCATCGTTGCGCTTCCAGACCGGAATTTCTACGACGTGCTCGTCGATTTCTTGCGCAGCATCGACGCGGTGTACTTCGAGGGCGACAACATTTCGACGCAGGTGGCTGTAGACATTCGGAGCGCACTCGCCGACCACATGCTGACCACGCGTGGATGGGAACGTCTCAGCCGAAGCAGGGACTTGTCCATCGAAATGCACATTGGCCCGGCAATCGCCGTCTTGTTCTTTAACGACCACATGTACGGGCAGGGATCGAAGTGCTACCTGTTTGAGAAGGGCGTGGAGCGAGTCGGTCCGTTTCTCCCTGTTCTGGGCAAACTGGTCAGCAAAGGGCCGTCACCCTTCGTCGCCCTGGTACTGCTCAACCTGCTTGAGGTTGCGCCACGACCCGAGCAACTGGATGTACTCGTCGGGGCCGGAAGCGTATGGATCGAGGCCTACCCTGATTTCCGACAGCTATGGATCGACCACGGTGTGGGCCGCCGTTGGTGCTTGTTGATGGAGGCCATCCGGGGACGCAGCCCGACCAGCTTCAGCAAAAGCGCGCCGTTGCGGCCTGCCATCGACACCTTCGTCGCGTCGCTTATTGCGCTTGGCGTGCCTGAGGCCACGCGGTTGGAGGAGGAGCTCATCAAGCTTTAAACCACGAACGGACTATTGGCATGCTCTTGACTACTTTCCGCCATACAGCAGTGCCCCAATGCCTCTGCCGTTGGGCGGAGGATCGTTACGCCACGGTGTCCGGCCACAGCTACTGCGACGCCGACCTTGACCTTGTCAGATCGCTCCAAAGACAGCAACGCGCTGCAATGCTGCCTCTGGGTACTCGTGATCAAGCGACGGCAAACTGCCGCATTGCGGTTGTCCAGAGCGCAATTGGTCAATGGCCGTTCAGGCCGACCACCCGCCGATCACGCCTCCATCCAACCCGCTACCTAGCGCCCCGCTGCGCAGCGCTCAAGTACAATCGCATTTTTATTGGTTGAGCATCGGTTCATGGCACGCGGACGGCGAAGCAGGAAAGACGAATCGTTTATCGGGGTGTTGTTGACCGCACCGTGGCAGGTGAGTGTCGTTGTGGGGGTTGCGGTATTCGTGGGTTTGAAGTGGGGTATGCCTGCGCTGGTTATTGAGAATATGTTTCTCAAGCCCGTTGTGCTTGCAGCGTCGGGCAGTGCGTGGATGTTTGCCGCGGTGTTCTTTCTGATCGGCGCGATTGTCTTCGCGAAGGACAAGACCCAGGCGGGCGGGCGGCGTGTCGTCGAGCCTACGTTTGGCGGACCATCGGTGGACCGAATGGGACGCAAGGAGCCGTCGGGGGTGTCGCCGACCGGTCGCGCAGCACCTGACGCGGGCTTTCTCCGCAGCATGCCGGGGGCGTCTGTGGAGGACGCAGGGCGTCTTTCCGGCCGCGGGTTGTCCGCCGAGGCTGCCAAGCATGACGATTTGATGGGGTGTTTGCAGGTGCAGCTCAAAGTGGTGGGTACGCAGGAAGCGCCGATGCGCCGATGAACTGAGCAATTCCGGTCAGGACGCGTTGCGCAGGGTCCGCCATCATCGGCCTCCGGAACACAGGAGACACAATGGACGATCACCGGGCACAGGCCTATGCGGCGCGATTCGATAAGGTGCTGGACTACATCGAGGCGAACCTTGGCGAGACGCTTACCGTCGAACGCTTGAGTCAGGTGGCCAATTTCTCCCGTTTCCATTTTCACCGGCAGTTTGCCGATTACATCGGCGTTGGCGTGGCGCGTTACATCGTGCTGCTGCGGTTTAGGCGGGCGAGTCATCAGCTTGTCTTCAACCGCGGTGCGCGGGTGATCGACATTGCGCTGGAAGCCGGTTTTGAAAATCCGGAATCGTTCTCGCGCGCTTTCCGTCATACCTTTGGCCGCTCTCCGTCGGATTTTCGACGGAACCCGGATTGGGAGGATTGGCATACGCGCTATCGGTTCCGCATCCCGGAAAGGAAGCAGAACGTGCAGGTTGAGATTGTCGATTTTGAAACCACCCTCATCGCGGTAAGGGCGCATCGCGGCCCCGTCGAGAAGGTCAATGATTCCGTTGCGCAGTTTATCGAGTGGCGCAAGGCAAGCGGGCTGTCGCCCAAGAACAGTGTCCGCACTTTCGGCATCGCCCATGACAACCCCGATACCACCGAGCCGGCGCAGTTTCGCTTCGATGTGTGTGGCGAGGTGACGGCGGCGGTGCCGCCGAATCCCCAAGGCGTGACAACCGGGACGATTCCCGGCGGCCGTTGCGCGCGAGTGCGTCATCTGGGCTCCCATCAGCGCATTGGCGAATGCATTTATCCTCTCTATCGCGATTGGCTGCCCCAAAGCGGCGAGGAGTTGCGGGATTTCCCGCTGTACTTCCACTATGTGAATCTGTTGCCGGATACGCCGGAAGGCGATCTGGTGACGGACATCTACCTGCCGCTCAAATAGGCGTTCGAGGCGCTTGCGCGGGGGCGCTGCGCATCGTCAAACTTCGGGTGGCGGGAACCTCGGTGAGGGCGGAGCCTTCGATATCGCCTCTCGGGAGAGGCCGCCCGGTGGCGGCTTCTCATATTGAACAGTGGGCATCAGGAGACTAATTTGACCGAATCGCTACAAGAACTGCTGCTTGAACTCGAACAGTTCGGTCTGAGCAACGATGGCGTCATTACCGAGCGGCCTCGGCGCATGCTGAACATTACTCGGGATACCGGAGAGTTTCTTTCGGTGCTTGTCCGGGCGATGAATGCGCGACGTGTGCTTGAAATCGGAACCTCTAACGGCTATTCGACGCTCTGGCTGGCCTTGGCGGCAAAGGCCATCGACGGGCACGTGACGACCGTTGAGTTATCGGATTTCAAGCTTGGCCTTGCGGCAAGGAACTTTGCGCAATCGGGCCTCGCCGCTTTCATTACACAGCTTCACGGCGATGCCGGTGCGGTGCTCAGGGGCAGCCCCGAATCGAGTTTCGATCTTGTTTTTCTCGATTCAGAGCGCGCCGAGTATCTGGGATGGTGGCCCGACATCAGGCGGGTTCTTCGGAAAGGCGGGCTTCTCGTCGTCGATAACGCCACGTCCCATTCCGCCGAGATGGCTCCCTTTGTGGCATTGGTTGCGGCAGATACCGACTTCGCCACATGTACGGTGCCGGTCGGAAACGGTGAGTTTTTGGCGACGCGAGCCGCTTCGTAGCCCTGCAGTCCAACCGGCGGATCGTATGCAGGCGACGATCGCAGACTGATTATCCGTTTTCTGAATGTATCTAATCGATATTATCGGTTTTACGAATTAAATTAGCGCGCACTAATATTCTCGTTCCCACACGACGAGGATGCGTTGATGCACCGCTTGATTCCCTCTTCGACCGGCTATATCGCCGGTCTTGTTTTATGTTCGGTCATCGCCGGCTTGGCCTATCTTCTCGGCGCCACCGAGATTTTCGGGCGCTTGGGGATCGGCCCGCTGACGCTGGCGATCCTGGTGGGCGTGCTTGTCGGCAATGGCTTGCCGGAGCGGGCGCGGCATCGCCTTCGCCCTGGAGTCGGCATGGCTCAGACGCGGCTTCTGAGGCTCGGGGTCATGCTGTATGGCTTCAATCTGAGCTTTCAGCAGATCGCCCAAGTGGGGACGGCGGCTTTGCTTGCGGATATCGGAATCATCGCCGCGACCTTGTCGGTCGGGTGGATCGTGGGGACGCGCTGGCTGAAGCTCGACCGCGAGACGGTGATTCTCACTTCGGCCGGCAGCGCAATCTGCGGCGCCGCGGCCATTCTGGCTACCGAGCCGGTGCTGGGCGCGCCGGCCCACAAGACGAGTGCGGCGGTGGGATCGGTGGTCTTGTTCGGCTCGCTCGGCATGATCGTGTATCCGTTTCTCTACCATCTCGGGTGGTGGCAGGCGCCGGCCTTCGGCGTCTATGTGGGCGCAACCGTGCATGAGGTTGCCCAGGTTGTGGCCATCGGGAAGAGCCTCGGCGGGAGCGTCGCCGACACGGCGGTCATCGTCAAAATGATGCGGGTGCTGATGTTGGCGCCGTTTCTGGTCGGGCTGCGCTTTACGGCGGTCGGGCACTCGGCGCGGGCCGGGCGCCGGCTTGCGCTGCCGTGGTTTGCGCTGGGATTTGTTGCGCTGACGGGGTTCAACTCGCTGCAGTGGTGTTCGCCGGGCTTCGTGGCGGTGTGCCGTTCGCTCGACACTCTGCTGCTGGCCGTGGCGATGGCGGCCCTTGGCGTCGAGACGACCTTCGAGCGGATGCGTCAGGCCGGGCGGGGCGCGCTGGTGCTGGGGGCGGTCTTGTTCGTCCAGCTGATCCTGCTGGGCGGCGGCGTGCTGATGTTTCTCCGGTGATTGGAGCGGTTCCGATGCGATTTGCGGCGTGCCCGCGCTCGCTGGAGAGAGGGGCGATTCCGCTCCGGCCGGCGGCGAGACTTGTCCGGCGCGCCCCATCCGGCGGAAACTCTCGCCCATGAGGTTCTTGCTCCGTTCGTGTGTTGCCCTTTTGACGATGATGCTGTTCGCGCTTGCCGCGTGGGGCGGCGAGGCGTCCCGTCCCGTGCGGATCGGGGTGCTGGCCTGGCAGGGGCTGGAGGAGGCGGAGATCCGCTGGTCGTCGCTGATGAGCGAACTGCAGGACCGTCTGCCGGGGCGCAGCCTGGCTTTGCGCCATTTCGATCTGGCGGGCATGGCGGCTGCGCTGCGGGCCGGCGAACTGGATTTCGTGGTCACCAATCCGGGCCATTATGTGTTTCTTGAGGCAGAGAGCGGGGTGAGCCGGATTGCCACCTTGATGGCCGACGCTTCGACCGATCCCGCGCATGTGGTGGGTTCGGCCGTGGTGGTGCTGGATGAACGCCGGGACATCGCGGCGCTTGCCGATCTGAAAGGGCGGACTCTGGCGGCGGTGTCGCCCGACGCCTTCGGCGGTTATCAGGTGGTGTGGGCCGAACTCCGGCGTCTGGGCCTGGACCCGGAGCAGGGACAGCCCCGGCCGGTGTTCACCGACTTTCCGATGTCCAAAGTGGTGGAAGCGGTGCTCAACGGCGATGCCGATGCGGGCGTGCTCCGGGCTTGTCTGCTGGAAAGTCTGGAACAGGAGGGCGCGCTGCGGCCGGGGCAGCTCCGGGTGTTGTCGCCCCGCGCGGAAGTGCAGCGCTGCCGGGTGTCGTCCCGGCTCTATCCGGGCTGGGCTTTTGCGGCGGCGCGGGATACGCCGCCGGCTTTGTCGCGGGATGTGTTGGTGGCGCTGTTGTCCCTGTCGCCCGATGCGGCCGGTCAGTCGTGGAGCGTGCCGGCGGACTATCACCCGGTGCATGAACTGCTGCAGGAACTGCAGATCGGCCCCTATGCCTTCCTGCGGGAAACCGCCTGGCAATCTTTGTGGGAGCGCTATTGGGCGTGGGCCTGCGGTGTGGTGCTGATGCTGCTCGCCTGGGGAGCGTACACCTTGCATGTGGAGCATCTGGTGCAGCGTCGGACGCGGGAGCTGACCCAGGTCATGGATGCGCGGCAGCGTCTGGAGGCGCAGGTGCGCGAAGGACGGCAGCAGATGGATCATCTGTCGCGCCTGTCGATTCTCGGCGAGTTGTCCGGCACCTTGGCCCATGAACTCAACCAGCCCCTTGCCGCCATCGGCAACTATGCCCGCAGCCTGCTGCGCCGGCAGGATAGCGGCACCCTGGCGCCGGCTGCGCTGCGTCAGGCGGCCGAAGAGATCGCCAGCGAATCCGAACGGGCGGCGGGCATCCTCGGCGGCATCCGCGCCTTTGCCCGCAAGCGCAATCGGGTGCGGGAAGCCCACGATCCGGCGGCGCTGGTTCGAGACGCCAGCCGTCTTTTCGAGGGCATGCTGCCGGGCGTCGTCGAAGTGAAGTTTCGGGCGGACGCGGAGGCCGCCGGAATGTCGGTGTGGGTGGACCCGTTGCAGATTCAACAGGTGCTGCTCAATCTGCTCAAGAACGCCTGGGACGCCCAGCAGGCCGCCGGCAGCGATGTGCCCATCGAAGTGAGCCTGACCCGCAGCGGGGATCGTTGTATCGTGGCGGTCCGCGACCACGGCCCCGGTTTGCCGCCCGATCTGCTGGCGCGGCTTTTCGAGGCTTTCTTCACCACCAAGCCCGATGGGCTTGGGCTGGGTCTGTCGATCTGCAAGACCATCGTCGAAGCCCACGGTGGCGAAATCGATGCCATCGTGGCCGAGCCCGGTCCGGGGCTGGTGTTCCGTTTCACGCTGCCGCTGATCGACGCTGCGGCGGCAGTAGCCCGAGAGATTCCATGAGTGCCTCCGACGACATGCCCGCGATCCACGTGGTGGACGACGAAGCCCCGTTCCGCCGTTCCCTGTTGTTTCTGCTCGAATCGGTGGGCTGGAAGGCAGTGGGGCATGAGTCCGCCGAGGCTTTTCTCGAGGCCGCGCCAGCCTTTCCGGCCGGGGGCGGCTGCATCGTGCTCGACATCCGCATGCCGCGGGTGAGCGGGCTGGAACTGCAGCGGCGTCTGCTGGCGGCCGGGTCTTCGTTTCCGGTGATCTTCATGACCGGTCATGGGGATGTGGAGTTGGCCGTGCAGGCGATGAAGGACGGCGCGCTGGATTTTCTGCAAAAGCCCTTCAAGGATCAGATTTTTCTCGACGCGGTGGAGCGGGCGGTGCAGCTGAGCCGGGAGCGCCACGCCGTTCAGCGCCGTCAAGGCGAAGCCCGAGACGTCCTGGCCCGCCTGTCGGCGCGGGAGCGGGAGGTGGCGCGCCTGCTGGCGCTGGGCCTCGCCAACAAGGAAGTCGCACGCCTGCTCGGCATCAGCGACAACACCGTGCACGTGCATCGTCAGCATGTGATGGAAAAGACCGGCACCGGCAGTGCGGCCGATCTGGCCCGGTTGATCCTCCGGGCCGACGCCCAGGGGCTCGACTAAGCGGTTTCGGTTATTGCGTTAACCCGATGTCCGGATAGTCGCTTTCGGGCTCTCTCCCTAGACTGGGCGCAGAACAAGCCGTAGGGAGAATGTTATGCGCAGCAGTGCCAGGGGCCGGCATGTCCGCCGGTCGATTGCCGGCCTCGTCCTGATGGGCGCGGCCTTTTTGGCGTCAACCGTTTCGGTGCAGGCCGCGACGGGGGATGCCCAGACCGTCGAACGTGGGCGCTACCTTGCCCAGGCGGGCGACTGCGTGGCCTGCCACACGGCCGAGAAGGGTGCCGCGATGGCGGGCGGTCGGGCGCTGGATACGCCCTTCGGCAAGCTCTACTCCACCAATATCACGCCGGACCGGGAAACCGGCATCGGCAAATACAGTTTCGAGCAGTTCGACCGGGCCATGCGCAAGGGCGTGGCGGCGGACGGCCACAATCTTTACCCGGCCATGCCTTATCCGTCCTACGCCAAGATGACGGCCGAGGACATGCGGGCGCTGTACACCTATCTGATGCAGGGTCTGGCGCCGGCGAAACAGACCAACCGGGCTTCCGAAATGCACTGGCCCTTCAGCATGCGCTGGGGGCTGTCCTTGTGGAACTGGGCTTTCCTCGATGCCACGCCCTTCAAACCCGATCCGCAGAAGGATGCGGTCTGGAACCGCGGAGCCTATCTGGTTCAAGGCCTTGGACACTGCGGCGCCTGTCATACGCCGCGGGGGCTGGTTTTCCAGGAAAAGGCGATGGGCGACGCGGGCCCCGACGGGCGGCATTTCCTGGCCGGTGAAACCGTGGAGCACTGGCGCGCGCTCAGCCTGCGCGGTTTGTGGACGGTGGAGGACACGACGCTGTTCCTGAAAACCGGGCAGAACCGCTTTGCCACCGCCTCGGGCAACATGGCCGATGTCATCCTGCACAGCACCCAGCATCTGAAGGATGAGGATCTGAGCGCGATTGCGACCTACCTCAAGGCCTTGCCACCGGGCGAGCACGAACTCCCGGCTCCGGGCGTGCCCCGTCAGGTGGTGGCTGGCTCGCTGCCCGAGAAGCTCTTCAGCAGCCGGGGCGGCCTGGGCTATGTCCAGTTCTGCGGAGACTGCCACCGTCAGGACGGCGGCGGCGTGCCCAAGGTCTTTCCGCCATTGGCCGGCAATCCGGCCGTCATGGCCAAGGAGCCGGCCACCTTGCTGCACATCGTCCTGACCGGCGGACAGACCGTGCCGACCGCGGCCCATCCGCGGATCTTCGCGATGCCCGGCTTCGCCCGCCTCAACGACAGGGAGCTGGCCGAGATCATGACCTTCGTGCGGGCCAGCTGGGGCAACGGCGGTGCCGAGGTGAGCGCCGCCCAGGTGAACAAGATGCGCGCGGCCCTGGACCCGAAGATCGATACGAGCACTTTTGAGACGCCGCGCCTCGCCGACATGCTCGCCAGCGCCAATGCCCAGCAGCTGGTGCGCGGCATGCGTCTGCACCTCGAAACCAAGGATCTGCTGCCTCAGAACGTGGGCAACGCCCTCAACTGCACGAGTTGCCATCTCAACGCCGGTACCGTGGCCGACGGTTCGCCCTTCGTCGGCGTGTCCGCCTTCTTCCCGAGCTATGCGCCGCGGGCCGGGCGCGTCATCACCCTGGAAGACCGCATCAACGGCTGCTTCAGGCGCTCCATGAACGGCAAGCCGTTGCCGCCGGAATCTCCCGACATGAAGGCGATGGTGGCTTACTTCGACTGGATGAAGCGTGAAACCAAGCCGGACGGCAAGGTGCCGGGACGCGGGGTCGGCAAGATCGACCGCAAGCTCCAGCCCAACCCGGAGAACGGCAAGAGGATCTACGCCGATCAGTGCGCGGTCTGCCACGGCAAGGACGGCGAGGGGCTGCAGAAAGCGGACGGCCGCTATGTCTATCCGCCGCTGTGGGGCGATGCGTCCTTCAACATCGGTGCCGGCATGGCCCGGACCTACACCGCAGCGGCCTTTGTGAAGCGCAACATGCCCATCGGCTTCCACGGCAAGTTCCCGCTCGGTCAGGGTGGGCTGTCGGATCAGGAGGCGGTGGACGTGGCCGAGTACTTCAGCCACCAGCCCCGACCGGACTTTCCCGACAAGGTGAAGGACTGGCCGAAGGACAAGAAGCCCGCCGACGCCCGCTATTGAAACCGGCTCACGGAAAGCCGCTCCGGATCGGAGCGGCTTTCTTCCGCCCGACAGGCGGCCACACTACGAGAGATAACCCGAACCCAGGAGTCGTCCATGTTTTCATCCCCAGTGAGCGCCCGCGCCCTTTGCCTGTATGCGTCTTTGCTGACGCTGTCGGTTCCGGCCGGGGCCGCCGATGGCGAGGCCATCATCCAGAAAGGCGGTGCCAATCCGGCCGCCATGCCTTGCATGAGTTGCCACGGTGTCGACGGCAAGGGCATGGCAGCGGGCGGATTTCCGCGTCTGGCCGGTTTGCCCGAAGCCTATATCGCCAAACAACTGGCCGACTTCAAGGCCGGACGTCGGGAGAATCCGCTGATGCAGCCGATTGCCCAGGCGCTTGGCGATGGCGAGGCCGCCGCGGTGGCCAAGGCCTATGCGTCGCAGCCCAAGGTCTGCATCAAGGCCGGCCCGGTGGAGCGGCCCAAGGAAGGCAGCGGTGCGTGGCTTGCCCTACGCGGCGCGTGGGAGCGCAATATTCCCGAATGCACTTTGTGTCACGGCCCCGCCGGCGTGGGGGTGGGCGATGTGTTCCCGCCTCTGGCCGGTCAGTCGGCGGAATACATCGAAGCCCAGTTGCGGGCCTGGCGCGGCACGCCGGCCCAGCTTGCCGGCAAGAAGAGCAAGGCGCTTGCAGCGGTTCCGGCAACCCGCCGCAACGACCCCAACGGCCTGATGCAGCACATTGCGGCAGACCTGAGCGAGGCCGAAATCAAGGCGGTATCCGCCTACTTCGCCGGCCTGGGGGAATCCACGGAGCCTTTCGATGAGAGCCAGCACCGTCTGCGCTGAGCCGCTGCCGTCCCCCGTGACCCCGCACACCATGACCGACCAAGGATCCGCAGCCATGAAGATCACGCTCCGCCGGCTGACCGCCGCCCTGTTGCCCTTGCTGGCCGCCCACGCGATGGCGGCCGATTCCGCCCGTAACGCCCGCCTGGACGACCAGACCCAGCTTCCCACGGCGCCCGCACGCCCGGCCGGTAAGGCTTATTTCCAGCCGCCGGCCGAAGCCGACATTCCCAACAATGCCTTCGGCGATCTGGTGCGCCGCGGGCAGTATCTGTTCATGAACACCAAGGCGCTGGTGCCCGAGTATGTGGGCAACGAGATGAACTGCGTCAATTGCCACATCGACCTGGGCCGCAAGGCCAACTCGGCGCCCTTGTGGGCGGCCTATACGATGTATCCGGCCTTTCGCAAGAAGAACAACAAGGTGAACACCTTTGTCGAGCGCATGCAGGGCTGCTTCCAGTTCAGCATGAACGGCAAGGCACCGGCGGCGGACAGCGAGGTTCTGGCGGCGCTCACGGCCTATGCCTACTGGATGTCCAGCGGTGTGCCCATCGGCAAGGTCCAGCCCGGCCGGGGCTTCGACGAACCGCCGCCGCCCAGGGGCGGTTACGACATCGCCCGGGGCAAGGCGGTGTACGAAAAACAGTGCGCCCTGTGCCACGGGGACGACGGGGCCGGCAAGAAGGTGGGCGCCACTTCGGTCTTCCCGCCCTTGTGGGGCAAGGATTCCTACAACTGGGGGGCGGGCATGCATCGGATCAATACCGCCGCCGGTTTCATCCAGCACAACATGCCCCTAGGTCGCGGCGAAACCCTTAGCGATCAGGAAGCCTGGGATGTGGCCGCCTACGTCAATGCCCACGAACGTCCTCAAGATCCTCGTCTGGTGAATGGCGACATTGACGAGACCCGCAAGCGCTACCACGCCGACGATGGCGTGAACCTCTATGGCGTGATGGTGGACGGCCGCAAGCTGGGGCAAGGCGTGAAGTGACCGCAGCCGCCCGTCACGGGCGGCGTCTCGGCGGCGCTTGAGGCCCGGCGCGGTCGAACTGGCTTCAAAAGAAAAGCGGCCCGAAGGCCGCTTTGAAGAACGCCGGAACAGGGTTCTTGAGGAGACTTATCTCTTCTTCACCGGCGGGATGTCGGTGCAGCTGCCGTGAGCGACTTCGGCCGCCATGCCGACGGTTTCGCCGAGGGTCGGGTGCGGGTGGATGGTCTTGCCGATATCCACGGCATCCGCGCCCATCTCGATGGCCAGGCACACTTCGCCGATCATGTCGCCGGCCGACGGGCCGACGATGGTGCCGCCGATGACCCGGTGGGTTTCGGCGTCGAAGATCAGCTTGGTGAAGCCGTAGTCGGCGCCGTTGGCGATCGCGCGGCCGCTGGCGGCCCACGGGAACTTGGCGGTTTCCACCTTCTTGCCTTCGGCCTTGGCCTGGGCTTCGGTGTAGCCGACCCATGCGACTTCCGGATGGGTGTAGGCCACGCCTGGGATCACGGTCGCGTCGAAAGCTGCCTTGTGACCCGCGGCGACTTCCGCCGCCACGTGGGCTTCATGCACCGCTTTGTGGGCGAGCATGGGTTGGCCGACCACGTCGCCGATGGCGAAGATGTGGGGCACGTTGGTGCGCATCTGGGCATCGACCGGGATGAAGCCGCGGTCGGTCACTGCCACACCGGCCTTGTCGGCGCCGATCTTGTTGCCGTTGGGCGCGCGGCCCGCCGACTGCAGGATCATGTCGTACTTGACCGGCTCGGTGGGGGCGCCTTCGCCTTCGAAGCTGACGTAGAGGCCGTCTTCCTTGGCATCCACGGCAACCGTCTTGGTCTTCAGCATGATCTTGTCGAAGCGGCTGGCGTTCTGCTTTTCCCACACTTTGACGGCGTCGCGGTCGGGGCCTTGCATCAGGCCGTCCATCATCTCGACCACGTCGACGCGGGCGCCGAGGGTGGAATAGACGGTGGCCATCTCGAGGCCGATGATGCCGCCGCCGATGACCAGCATCTTCTCCGGCACGAAGCGCAGTTCGAGTGCGCCGGTGGAATCGACGATGCGCGGGTCGCGCGGGATGAAGGGCAGATGCACCGCGGCGGAGCCGGCGGCGATGATGCACTGCTTGAACTTCACCACCTTCTTGGCGCCGGTCTTGTCCTGGCTGGTGCCGGTGGTTTCCTCGACTTCGATGTGGTTCGGGTCGAGGAAGTGGCCGTAGCCGCGAATGATGTCCACCTTGCGGCCCTTGGCCATCCCGGAGAGGCCGCCGGTGAGCTTGCCGACGACCTTGTCCTTGTGGGCGCGCAGGGCGTCCACATCGACGGCGGGCTTGGCGAAGCTGACGCCGGCCACCGACGCGTGCTCGGCTTCCTCGATGACCGCGGCCACATGCAGCAGAGCCTTGGACGGGATGCAGCCCACGTTCAGGCACACGCCGCCGAGGGTGGCGTAGCGCTCGACGATGGCGGTCTTGAGGCCCAGGTCGGCGGCACGGAAGGCGGCGGAGTAACCGCCGGGACCGGCACCGAGGACGAGCATGTCGTACTCGACATCGGCGGCGCCAGCGTGGCTGGCCGCCGTCGGTGCGGCCACCGGCGCAGCGGCAGGCGCCGCGGCCGGGGCTGCCGCTGCGGCGGGAGCGGGGCTGGCGCCTGCGCCGTCGGCTTCGACGACGATCAGCACCTTGCCTTCACCGACGCGGTCGCCGAGGGCAACCTTGACTTCCTTGATGACGCCGGCGGCCGAGGAGGGCACGTCCATCGTTGCCTTGTCGGATTCGAGGGTGGCGATGGCGTCGTCCACCTTGATGGTGTCGCCCACCTTCACGAACAACTCGATGACCGGCACGTCGGAAAAATCGCCGATGTCGGGTA
>ERZ650311.131-NODE-131-length-47430-cov-8.500032_pt1 | contig 47430 bp, 70 predicted proteins | sample MGYA00376247_ERZ650311 | MGnify/ENA primary metagenome ERZ650311 (study PRJEB26733, sample SAMN07839324) | wastewater metagenome | biome: small river; feature: stream; material: water | place: USA: North Carolina | collected 2016-07-28 ... | reverse complement strand
ACAATGTTTATCGGCACGGCTATCCTGTATCTCGCAACACTGGTTTAGGAGAGAAGCCCTATGACAACCTTCATCGAGTTCATTAAGCGGCCGAACGTGGCCGTCATAGGCTTTGTGTCGCCTCGTTACACGAGGCAAGCTCTTGTGCGCGCGTATACCGACGATGTGGACGAAAACCTTAACCCGCTGATGGTGTGGAAGCCGGGAAAGCCGATTGAATTGTCCGCGCATGTCTACCCCGACAAGAACCGTCTCGCCTTTCTGGCGGGGAAGACATACGAGACGGTCAACGATCTTGCCGTAAGTCTCGCCGATCACGGCTTTAAGGTTGCTGTATCGTACAATACGGGTTACGTCATAGTTCTTTAAGCAACGTTAGGAGAGAAGACAATGCAAAACTATGCAATGCGAGGTATGTCGCGCCGGTACATGGAAGGCGCGCCCGAAGACGTACGGAAAGCGATTGTCGACATAATCGCTATCACCGCGAAAGCCTGGTTTGCCAAAGGGTATGAAACCCGCGTCGAACTGGTACGGAAATAGGAGAGAAGCACATGCCCGGAATACAAACCACACTTATCAACGACATCGATTACGTGTTGGAGCTACTGCATATCGTATCTACACGCGGTTCGCGCGCGAAGCCCACTGTCGCCGAGTTACGCGATATGTCGCGTCGCCTGGAAAACGCCCGCGCGTTTCTGAAGGCGACGGTCGAATGATACGCGATCTTTTGCGCGCTACGCTCGAAATGGCCGTGTTGACAATGTTTATCGGCACGGCTATCCTGTATCTCGCAACACTGGTTTAGGAGAGAAACCAATGCAAACGATCAACATCGCAATTTTGTGGCTTACGATGTTTTGCGCGCTCTTGCTCGTGCAACACTATCTCGGCTGGCTATAAGCGTAAGTGTAAGGGCTGCGATACGTCGTAGCCCTTTGACGTACGTTTAGGAAAGAAACCATGAAGTCTGTTTACGCCACGTCCTATCAGACAGAGAACTATTGCGGTGCATACCGGCACGGCGTTCTTGTCCTGGTACGTTTACGCGATCAAGCATCGTGTTTGCTCAACGTGGCCGATACGAACAAATTCAAGCGTGACGTGTTGGACTATGAGCTTTCAACGGATGATCGTGACCCAGTAGACCGGGCTTGCAGCACAATGGCCATCCGGTTCCGCAAGCGTAAGTGGATTTACGCTGCATATGGCGGATCGATCATTCACGTACACAACGAACCCATAGGAGAGAAAGCGTAATGCGCGTACTGGTCGCATGTGAGTTTTCCGGTACTGTCCGTGATGCATTCAGGCGTCACGGGCACGATGCCTGGTCATGCGACGTACCCGACAAGATAGCGGAAGGTGAGTTTTACAAGTACCATTTTTACGAAGATTGCCGTGACGTATTCATTCTGCATTGGGATTTGATAATTGCGCATCCGCCTTGCACGTACTTGACCAACAGCGGTGCGAAACATCTTTACATAGACATGCGCGCCGAGAACGGCATAAACGAAGAACGTGTATACCAGATGCAGCAAGGCGGCGACCTGTTCATCGCGTGTTGGGAAGCCGACGCGAAAGCCGTGTGTGTGGAAAATCCAGTCATGCACGGTATGGCGATGGATTATATACGTGAGCGTACAACGCACGATCCGTTTGCCAAGACAACCAGGCAATTCGTTCATCCGTACTGGTTCGGCTGTACGGAAACAAAGGCCACGGGATTGTCGAGGCGCAATTTGCCCGCGCTTAAAGCGACGAATTGGGTTAAGGATGAAACAATGGCGTTGCCGTACGCCGAGCGCGCAAAAGTTCACTACGCATCGCCTGGTCCTGATAGATCGGACAACCGTTCACGTACAAATCCGGGCATGGCAGAGGCCATGGCCGAACAGTGGGGGAACTTATGAAAAAGCCGCGTCTCACCTACAGCCCACGTCATCGCTTGTGGATAGGCCGTATGGGAACGACAACGATTGTGGCGCGTGTTAGCTACGAAATCGCATTACGCGAGTTGCGCTATTATGTCGGAACGCGCGCACGGCGGGAAGCGCAACGTAGGAGAAACGCTACGTGAAACAGTTTAACCAAAATCCGATCCTTACGGATAGCGACATGGGCATGACGCCGCAACGTTGGGCGCGTTACGTAAACGTGTACCGCTGGCCTGACTACAACGGCGGCAATGTAGACAGGTACAAGATTTTCGACAATCCGACCAAAGCGATTGCGGACATACCGCGATTTCGTGTGCGTCCTGTATATCGTATCCGCATCAAGTGGAAACCGCGTCCGCGTGACATTTACGAGAAAAACTCATTTTTCGTTTTACCGACAATGAAAGGCAAGCCCGTATGATGACCGTACACGCCGATCATTACTTGCCCGTGTACAAGCGCCAGCATGACGCGCCGCTGCATGTCGTCCTGGTCATCGCGGATAGCGCCGAGGCGGCGGTCAAGATCGCTCGCCGGATCGCCCAAAAATCCATCCCCGAAATTTACCTGTTTGAATGCGACTGCCGGGCGGCCTGGCGCGCGTTGCCGGCTCCGCTGGCACAAAGACACCACCCCTACCGTGTTTCGCTCTCCACGGGCTTCCTAGAGTACTCGACTAAACGGCTCGATCACTGCGAAACTGTTCAAGGTTGAACCAAAATCACGGAGTACGAACATGCACGACGATCTCTACGCCATGCCAAAGGCCATGACAGCAAACGATTTGGCCGAACTCCTACGCGTACACGGATTGGTTATCGCTAAGTTTGAAAACAATGACCGTAACATCGGACGTTTACCCGATCTCGTTTTCTTGCAGGCTATGCGTCAGCTAGCGGATTACGAAACAAAACGTATTCCTGAAAATCCCGTCATGGAAACGTATCTCGTTAAAGCGGTTGGCGCGCTTAAGAAACGTTTCGGCGGTTTCGAACACATTCGTGAGATTGTCGCGCCGTTTCGTTCTGAAGACGGATATGGACCTATCCGCCAAGAACTGCGCACCGAGTTTCTCCGTTACCTGGAGATTACGTACGACATCAAGGTAGGCGATTTTTGAAAAATAGCTGTTGACGCGTCGCGTACGTCATGCAACATAGGCCATCGGAACAGGGAAGCCGATCAACCAGGAGCAAGGAAAATGAAGCGTATGTATCTTCTGAACACGTCGCTGCTCGCGTCCGTCGCGCTGGCCGCGAACAAGGGAACAGGCAGCGCCGCGATGAAGGCGGAAGCGTCGGCGTTCACCTTCGAGGACGTGCCGTTGCCCGTCAGCGCACGTGGCGGCTTCGGCGCACGTGGCGAGCCGACCGAACTGGCGAAGAAGCTGGCCGCTGTGCCGCTGGACAAGTCGTTCCTCGAAGCCGTGACGATTTCGGACAGCATCAGCGATCCGGCCGAACGCAAGAACGCGTTCGATGAAGCCGCCAAGAAGCTGACGAACCGCATCGGCGGGGCGATCCGTCGCCATCGCAGCATCGCCGGCAACGAACTGCACAACTTCGCACTGCGCACGGTCAACGACGACACGATGGGTCGTGGCGTCCGCATCTGGCGTGTCCAGGACGCGACCGAAGACGAAGTTGCCAAGCGCAAGCGTCCGCGCAAGGCCGCTACCCCGACGCAGCCGGTCGTCCCGTCGCCGCCTCCGCCGCCTCCGCCGCCCGCGCAGTAAGGTCCGCTGCGTTTGGCAAGAGGGCTTGCACACCTTCTCTCCGTGTGCAAGCCTTTCTCCAAGCGCAGTGTTGTACGTGTGCGACAGGCCGTGGCGCATACGTACGACCCTTGTTACGGAAAGGTGTGACGAACACGTCCGTAACAAGTGACGGCGGTTGCGCTCCCCGGTCGGCAGCCGACGATCGGGTTGTAGCGCGACCGCCGTTCTAAATCCCAACGGAGTAAGCGACAGTGACCATTCATTATCTGGAAAACTTGATCGGCGACAAGGACGCATTGCTTGACCGCGCCATGCAGCATCCGGCGATGGCCTTGAAGCGCAAGCCGACGATGGAAACGGCCATGAAAGCCGTCGTCGCCGAGCTAGAGCTTGTCGCCAGTAAGGCGGTTCGCGCCGAGTATGAGCCGAAGTTGCAGGAAGTGTACGATATGTACACGCTGATGAACGGCGAGTACGCGGACAGCGACGACAAGGATAATTGGTCCGAAGGCATGGACGAGAAGGTTGAAGAACTTTTTGCGCCGCTCAATCCCGTCTTGTCGCAGGATTGGCTAGGCCGCTACACCATCGATACGCACTTGTACGAAGATCAAGGCGTCGAGAAGCTGGCCGACGCACTCGGCAAGGAAGTGTTTCGTTCGTTGGCATACGGCAAAGAGCCAGGGCAGACGCTTGCCAACGCCGGTATTCTCCGCGATCACGTACAGGCCGTGTTCGACAACCATACGGCCACGCTATCGACACCGGAAGGCAAGGCGGCGCAGGCCGAGCGCGCCGCGTCGGGCATCAACGACGTGGTGGCGAACATCAAAGCGCATCTTGGCGTCGGCTTCGATCCGCTTGAAGTCATGGCGGACCTTGAGCTTGTCTGTACTGAAGACGACGAAATTCTGGTCGGCGGCGCGGCGCAACGTCTCGGCATGGACCAAGACGATATCAACGGTACGCAGCTTTACGCGCTGGAAATCGGCGGCAAGGAAGCTTTCAACGCGATTTGGGGCGCGATCAACGCCAAGGGAGAAACGGCTGCGCTGCCGGCTCCCCTGCCGGAACGGTCGAACAAACCCCGCTACGTCCAAGGCGACGCAGCGGCGGTGCTCAATCCGGCGCAAGTTCTCACCTTGCTCAAGGAACACAGCGCCATTTCCGACAACGATCTGGCGTCAACCGCTGGCCTTAGCCGCACAACGCTGCTCAAGTACATCAACGGCAAGGGCGAGTTTGCGCCGGACCAGACGCAGCGCGAAGCGTTGCGCGGCGTGGTGTTGCGCGACTTGAACGCGCTGTACAAGGCGCTATGCTTCCTCGACAACACGCAGGTTGATCGTACCTGGGAGTAAGTCCCGTGAAGATTTACAACACTCAAAGCGACGGGCCGGCTCGCGTTAGCGATCTGGCGAAGCGGATCGATCCAATCGTATTTGAACGGGAATATGCCGTCTACATCGATCCGGCGAATTACGTACGTCGTAGTCGCCACCGACTGGAAGACGGTTCTTGGTCGCCTTGGCACGAAGAACGTACCGGCGTGTACTTTGTGCCAAGTTTCGACTGGTACAAACAAAGAGGCAAAACCGATGGACCTGACTAATCAGGATGCGTATACGGAAAAGCGACGCCAAGAGCTACGCGCGCATGAAGCACGTGTCTTCGCGGCGAAGTACGGTCACTTCTGGCCGGCGCTTGGAACGTCGTTGCGGTATCGGCTCAAGTCCGGTACCGCGCTTCTGACAACGCTTGGAGCGGCGCATAAAGCCCCGTTCGACCGATGACCAAGGCGCGCGCCGATTGCAAGGCGTACCAAGCATCGGACCAGATGTACTGTCCGCACTGCCATCTGGTATGGGACGTGAACGATCCCGACCCGCCGCCTTGCGAGATCGAACAAGCCGAAGTCGAGCGTGAACGCGCTAACGCTGTCAGCGACAAGCGGTTGCACGAACGCCGGTATCGCTATCGTCATGGGTAGACGTACAGGCGACACGCCACAAGCCGGCCAGGATATGAAAACGCGGTTGAGCCATGCGCTCGATATGACACCGCGCGAGTTGGCGCGAACGTTTCACGTACCACTACCGGCACTAGACAACGCGGATTTGGGGCATCCGATATGGGAAAAGATCAAGATCGGCCTGGACGAAAAGCTTGCCATGCTTTTGGCCGTAAAGCAGGATTTGGACGACAAGCGGCAACGCTTCGCAGGGCAGCGGGCTACGCGACTGGTCAAGTCCTGGACGCGACCGGCAAAACCCTCGCCACGCTCCTAGAGCGTCATATCAGCGGCACAGGTACGTTGATAGCGCTAGGCTTGTTGCTGGCCTTGACGGCATACATGGAGCGCGGATTGTAAATGGAAGACAAGCGTAAAATCGCGTCGGACTTGATGGCGGCAACACATATCCGCACGTTCGAAATCGTGCAGTACGTCACGGGCTACGTTGAAGGCGGTATTAACGATTGGCCGGCAAACTTGCAAGACAAGATATACGAAGCTTTGGAGCGCAAAGCGCACGAAGTGCAGTTACCGCTAACAATCGTGCATTCGTACTGTAACGAAGATATCGACAGTACGGACGAACGGAAGCGCTTCTATGTTCACGTCATCGCATCCGAGATTGTCGTTAAGATCGAAGCGCCGACCAACCGGAGGCTGCATTGATAGAAATAAGCGGGGCGCGAGGTTTTAGAACGCTTACCGGCGCTTTCCGTATCATCACTCGGCGTACGTGGTGGGGTAAGCGATACGTTGAAGTTCTCGTTACCGAACGTACGATCCTGCGTAGCTTAATGTTTCCCGGATCAGTGATGGAATGGGACGATGAACGCAAGATGACGCCTGACGATCTGGCTGTCATTTCGATCATGTACCAAAATCCGGAGGAAAAAGAACTCGCCTGTAAGGTTGACGCGTTGTGACACTCGTACTTGGCGTCGATCCAGGTAACAGCGGTGCATTCGCCGTTTACGATACCGTGTCGCAACGGATCGTTGACGTACGTGATATGCCCGTTTGGTATCAGGTCGTCGGCAAGCGTAAGCGCCCCAGGATCGATGCCCTAGCCGTGGCCGATTATTTCGACCATTACGAACTTCTAGGCGTCAAACTGATGGTCATGGAAGCTGTAGGCGGCAGGCCGCATCAAGGCGCTTCGGCAGCGTTTGTATTCGGCTATGGCGTCGGCATGATCTATACGTGCGGCTTGTACAGTCAGATTGCTATTGATACGGCCACGCCCGCCGTTTGGAAAAAGCTGATGAACGTTCCGGGGAAGGGCAAAGCAGACGATACGGCGATCCTCGCCAGGGCGACGGAGCTTTTCCCGCACGACAGAGATATGTTCTTTACGCAACGAGGCGGACGGCGTGTTGACCGCGCCGAAGCTGCGATGCTCGCCAAATACGGCGGCGACTTCATTTTGGCAAGCGGCGTCGTAGCGGACGCGGAAGCGCGCTTGACGTACAGAGACGCAGATACGGGAGCGTAACGGTGCATTACGTTATCAAGGAAAACGGCAAAGCGCTCTTTTCGTTCACGGACAAGCGGAAATGCGTTGCAGAAATGCTTGTTCGCGGTATGATATCCGACATAGAGCGCTTCGGCTGCGTCTGGAAATCTGGTATCGAACTAATCGAAAAGGAAGACGACAATGCAGTACCGCGAACACCTGTCCAAGCTATTAACAGCTATTAAGGTTAGTGAAGCCGACAGAAGCGATACGGACCTTGAGGCTATCGTGTACGATTTGTCGCTCGATATCGCGGCAGACGTATTGACAAACATTCGTCGGATTGCCGATGCGCTTGAAGCCGGCAACGAGTTGCAACGCGAAATTCTCGCCAAGATGGACAAACGCTGATGGCCTGGGAAGACGTACCGGCCAAAATGGCCGAATACCGCGCTATCGAGTATGGCGGTGACGCTAACGCTGACAGCCTCCTAGCGGCGTTTTACGGATGGCGCACGAACGCGGATTTGTCGCGTACGTATTCCGAAGAATACGTACCGGAGAAGCTACGCGCCGAGTTTGAGGACGCGCTGGACTACAGGCTAGAAGCGTGTCGCAATCTCACCAAATCGCGCGCATGGACGCCAGACGAATTGAGGCGGGTATAATGCACCCCAATTTCGTTTTGGTCGGAAAACCTTATCCGACGTACGGCAAACCGCGTCCCGCTACCGATAGCCCGTGGTCGTAACGTGGAACTTTGGCAGCTTCAACGGCGCGTCCTTATCGCGTGTACGAAACTCGCCGAACTAGGAGCGGATAGCCGTTCCATATTCCAGCGACTTATTGAAGAATACACAATTACGGTACGTACGATACAGTTTATTGACCGAGAAGATCGCGAAGAATTTATATTCAGGCTAGAAGATACGTTAAGAAAAGTACAGGAAATCCGAGATAACGAAAAATGACGGTATACGTAGACGATATGTACCGTTATCCGATAGGGCAATTCGGCCGCATGAAAATGTCGCACATGATAGCCGACACGGAAGACGAATTGCACGATATGGCCGGAAAAATTGGTGTAGCTCGAAAATGGTATCAAGGCGATCACTATGACGTGTCGATTACGATGCGAGTTAAAGCCATCACGTTAGGCGCGTCGGCCATAACGTTACGCGAGCTAGCGTTAATGTGCGCTGTACGACGTATGACCGGGAAATTGCCATCGACTAATACCGACATTGACGTACTGGCGTCAATTCTAAGATGACGCTTGACCTTTTCGCCTATCAGGCCGAAGCCGCCGATATCATGTGCAGCCGCGACCGCTTCGGGCTGCATGACGAAATGGGTATCGGCAAAACGGCCACCGCGATAGGCGCGATCAATCGCATACTCGGCTCGCGCGGCATGATTGTATGTCCCGCAATGCTTCGCGCCAATTGGCTCCGTGAATGGGAGAAGTTCTCCAAGTACGATCTTCGCGTGTGCAAGGGTAAAGACCAGCACGACTTTATCGCCTGGAGGCGTGGCCGGTTCGACATGCTCATTACGAGCTACGAACAAGCGACGAATTGGGCGGAAGATTTCAAGCGCGATTTTGAAGTGCTGGACTTTCTCGTATTTGACGAGGCGCACTACTTAAAAAACCAAGAAGCGCAGCGGACAAAAGCGCTACTCGGCAACGGAGAAACCGGACTTGTCGAGTTTGCCGAGTATTCTTGGCATGTGACGGGTACGCCCATGTCCAACGATCCGATGGACATTTACACGTTCTTGCGGTTCGCCAAGGCCATCGATCTAGAACGGGAAGAATTTGTACGTTACTTTTTCGAGCGCCGGCCGACGAAGTTTGGTTTCCGGCATTTCACCAAATCGCATATGGTCGGAACGCTGCAAGCGCTCATAGCCAATAACTCGATACGGCGTACACACAAAGATGTCGGCATGTACCTTCCGCCTATATGGCTTAAGGAAGTGTTGATTGAAGGTGACGCCAACGGCGTCAGGCAAATCGCCGATGCCGTCAAAGAGTATCCGCACTTAGAAGCGATGATCGTATACGCGATTGAAAACGGCGATCTGTCGCTACTCGACGCCCCGCACATTGCGACATTACGCCGGCTAGTCGGCAAGGTCAAAGCCGTGGCCTATGCGCAGATGCTTAAATGGGAGCTAGACGCGGGCGCAGCAAAGCGCGTTGCGTTTTTCGTGCATACGGAACCACTCTTATATCTGCGAAGCTTCTTGCAGAAGCACGGCTATAGCTGCGTTGTGGCGTATGGCGATACGCCCGAAGTAGAGCGACAAGACGCAGTTAAGCGTTTCATGGAAGACCCGAACGTTGACGTATTTCTCGGCAATATGCGCGTCGCGGGCGTAGGCTTGACACTTACGGAAAGCAGCGAAATCGATATTGTCGAAAGCGACTGGTCGCCCGCGAACAATGCCCAAGCGATCAAGCGCGTACACCGATACGGACAAACCGAAGAAGTTCACGGACGGTTTATTACGCTGGCGAAAAGCATTGACGAAGTTGTCAACAGGATCGTAGCGCAAAAGACCGCGAATATCGCCGAAATCGAGGGGTTCACAATGGCGGCGGCTCCCCTTGACGTGCTACAGCGAAGCACGTAAACAAGTTTACCGCCAACAGGAGAAAGAGCATGAAAATCCTACTCGAGATCGATACCAACGACCGGACCACGTTTGCCGCCGCATACGACGCGCTAGCCGCTATAGGAGGCGCGCCAGCGGGGATCGCACACGCGCACCCTTCTGCCAGTGCGCCTGCCGGCTCGCCCGTTTCGCCGCCTGCACCGGCTGCGCCTACACCTGCCGTACCACCGGCTGCCCCGCCCTCGCCGCCTGCGCCATCGGCGCCGTCTGCCCCGCCACCGGCTTCCCCGCCATCCCCTTCTAGCCCGCCCGCCGCCGCTGCACCCGCGCCGGCTCCTACCCCGCCCGCGCCGAGCGGTGCGGCGACGATGCAGGCCGTATCTGACAAGATGTCCGAATACGCGAAGGTGTACGGCGCAAAGGGCGCGAAAGCACGTCTCGCCGAAATGGCAGCGGCGTTCGGCGCGACCTGGACGAGGGTTTCGGATATCCCTGCCGAACAGTACGCCAACGTACTGCCGTGGTTCCAAGTCCAACAGTAAGAGCGTACCAACGTGAGCGGCCACGACAGAACACATTCGCGCTTCTCTCCGTCGCAATCAGAACGGTTTCTGATATGCCCCGGAAGTGTTACGCTGATTGAGCGCGTGGCCGCTCGCGAAGGAAGTGAACATGCGATCTTGGGCACCAAGGCGCATGACGTACTTGAAAAGGCGCTACTGCACCGCGAACGTAGTGCACTTGTCGCGCAACGCGAACATAGCATCTACTGTCTAGAGACGTTTGACGACGCGTTCATTACGTCAGTGCAAGCGGCACTCGATTACATTTATGACATTTTAGACGAACACCCTGATGCGATCCTTTACAACGAAGTCAAGGTAAACCCGCCTAATGAAGTCGAACCGGGCGAGGCATCGGGCTATTGCGATGTCGCCATTCATATTCCATCCATTCGTACGCTTCATGTGATCGACTATAAGCATGGCGTCGGCGTCGCCAAATCGGCCAAAACGACACAAATTAAGCAGTACGCTCTTGGCTTCATGTACGACGAATTTGCGCTGATCGATCCGGCTAGCGTTGATACCGTGCATTTGACTATCATTCAGCCAAGAGCGTTTCACGAAGACGGCACAATACGCACGATCACGTGCAATCCGTACGACGTGTACGAATACCTTGAAGAATTGGAGAACGGCATTAAGGCTTGTCTCAAGCCGGACGCGCCGCTTGTAGCAGGCGATCACTGTCATTCAACATTCTGCGCAGCCAGGACGGTATGTCCCGCTCGCGAAGCTTTAGCCGTTAAGGCCGTAAGCAATCAGTTCAAGAACATACGCGACATAAGCACAATAACGCTACCCGCGCCGGAAGGGCTTGATGTTGAACGGCTTTCGTACATCAAGCAAGCCGGCGATCTGCTTAGCACTTGGCTAGCCGACGTTGACGCGCATATCAAGGAACTTCTCGCGCAAGGCGTACACGTTCCCGGCTTCAAGATCGTGGAAACGGAAGCACGTCGCGAATGGCAAGGCGACGATAATGAGCTGGCCGCTAAGCTAGCCGCGCTCGCGGATAGGCCATCGGTTGATTTTATGCGGATGAAGCTTGTTACGATTACGGACGCCGAGCGTATGGTTACGTCGGCGTTCAAGAAACGCGTGGGTAAGGATCGTGCGAAACAAGCGGCGGAAGACGCCAAGCGCGCAATGGCTTTACTGACGATACGTCAATCTTCGGGTAACACGAAAGTCGTGCCCGAAGACCATCCGGCACCGGCTATGAATAGGGCCGGTATATTCAAGGCAACAAACGTAGCCGGATTGTTGCCGCCGCCACCTAAACAGATGACAGAAGACAGGAGATAGAACGTGGCAACGACAACTCTGATGCGCGATAGCATCGTAGGCGACGAATGGATACGGCAGACGGTATCGGCGGTTCCGATACAACCGTGCTATGACGACAAGGGCCAGCCGACCGGCGACTATCTGACTGGCCCCGTACGTCTCGCGTTTGCGAGCTTATTCACGCTGCCGGCGGCAAACGCCATGAACCAAAACCCGAAATTCAGGTCGATGCTTCTCTTTCCGCCGCCGTCCATCGTCAACTTTCAGCCGTTGTACGACGAATACTACAAGGTGGCCGCTGCGAAGTTTGCCGACCGTTACCAGAACGGCCAGTATTACGGCATTCGGTCGCCATTCCGCGATCAGGGCGAGAAGATGAAGTACGGCGGCTTTACACCCGGAAGCACGTTCCTTACGTGTACGTCGAAGTTCAAGCCGCCCGTGGTGGACGCGCGATACAATCCTATCGTGGACGAAAGCAAGGTGTACCCCGGTGTATGGGCGATCTGCGCTGTCAACGGGTACTCCTACCACGATCAGCGCAACCAAGGCATCGCTTTCGGTCTGCAATCCGTGATGATTATCGGCGACGATAACACACTCGGCGGCGGCCCCGCTGACCCGAAACAGACGTTCAACAAGGTGCAGAACGTCGCCGCGCCAATCGTACGGCCCGAAAATCTCGCGCGTAACATGCCGACAGGCCAGCCGCCCGCCCCAGGCGGCGCACCGGCTGTCCCGCAACAACATTGGGCACCGCCCGTGCCGGGACTGCCGCAACCGCCCGTGCAGCCAAGCGACGATTACGACTTTCTGCGATAGGAGATACGAACATGAGCAACATGCCGGGTAACATGTCAGGTAACAGTCGTCCCGTAAGGGAGGCCATGTGCCAAACGACTTGGGATAAGATCGCGGACCTTGACCGCGAAATTAACGATGTTGAACGCAAGCTTGCGTCTCATATTCGTGAAATCGCAGCCGGTCGCGAAATTATCGAAAGGCTTTACGCCCAGCGTCAGGAACTCGCGGAAGACTTGAACCGTGTAGCCCTCACCGACTGGACGCCTAGGACGTCTGTAGTCAACGCGTCGGGATATGAAGAGGCCGCCCCGCCGACGTTCGCTGGACGTTTTAACCGTCCGCGACCGACGATCCTTTAAACGTACAAACCGGAGTACGAACATGGCCTTGAAGTTGGAAGATTGGCGAGCGGCGTTGATCGCGAACAACGAAGCGCTCGCCAAGCGTGTCGGCGAGCAACTTAGCCGACATGAAGCGCAAGGCGATCAGCTTGACCAAGTGATCGTCGCGCAAGCTAAAGTCGCGTTGGGCGCGTTCGACGCGCTCAATCAGATGATCCGCGAAACGCAGCCGCGTAAGCGTTAACATGCGTCCTTACATCAAACCGGAGATACGAAAGATGTCGAACCTCCACGCATCAACTTTCGAATACCTGAAACCGTCCGAAATACAAATCGATCGTATGGCGATTGTGCGTCAAGCCGCCAAGGATTTCTGCGACGTGCTTGAACGCGAGTTGCCGGATGGTCCCGACAAGACTTTCGTTATTCGCGCGCATAGATCAAACGCCATGTGGGCGAATGTTGCGATCACGCGTCTGGCGGACGGTACGCCGCGCGAAGACTGATCGTGAACGACCTTGCCGTACATCTGGATTTTGAGACTAGGAGTACGACAGACCTTAAAAAGTCTGGCGTACATCGCTACGCGCAAGACCCCCATACATATCCGTGGGGGTTTAAGTACAGAATAGGTTACGGCCCGATACGTGAATGGCGACCGGGATGGGCGGACCCCGTAGACCTGTTAGCGCACATAGCGAATGGCGGCAAGGTCGTAGCTCACAATGCGGGCTTTGAGCGCACGATATGGAATTGGGTTATCCGCGCGAGAATATGCCCGCATTGGCCTTGGCTCTATATCGAGCAACAAGATTGCACGATGGCTCGCGCCGCGTCGATAGCGCACCCCCAGGACTTAGATAAACTCTGCAACGTATTGCAGACGGAACACCGTAAGGACCGTGAAGGCCACGCCCTTATGATGAAGATGGCTAAGCCGCGCACGTACTTGCCGGACGGTACTGTCATTTGGTGGGATGAACCGACAAACGTTGATCGTCTTATGACATATTGCGGAACGGACGTATTAACCGAAACGGACGTTGACGCACGTATTCCGATACTCACGCCGACATGGCAAAAAGTGTGGCAGTTCGACCAACGCATTAACGACAGAGGCGTATGCGTTGATCGAAAAGCCATTACGAAACTCGCGGATATAGTCGAACACGCCAAGAAAGAAGCCGACAAAACTATGCGGAAGTTAACGAACCGCATAGTCCCGAAATGTTCGAATGTAAGTAAGATCATTGAGTTTCTAAACGCACGAGGTATCGAGACACTGACGCTTAGGAAAGGCGATCAGGACGATTTGATATTTATGGCGGGCGTAAAGAACGATCAACAAGCCGCCGACGTTATCCAGCTACGTAAATCAACATCGAAAACGAGTACGGCTAAGTACCAAGCCATGCTCAAGTGCATGTGCAGTGATGATCGCATACGCGGATTGCTGAATTTTCACGGAGCGTCAACCGGGCGTTGGGCTGGTCGTCTGGTACAGCCGCAAAACTTTCCGCGCGTTGATCCTGACGACGAAATTCTGACGTACAAAATTGAGCTACTGCACCGCTTCCTTAAAGACGACACGTTATCGGTACGTGACGTATACGAATATCTTGAAATGCTATTCGGCGCGCTTGAGCCACTAGTCATTCTGTCTAAAGCGTTACGGTCTATGATCGTGGCCGCACCGAACAAAAAACTGGTAGGAGGCGACTTTGCCAACATCGAAGGTCGTTTTAACGCATGGATTGCCGGCGAGACCTGGAAGATCGACGCTTTTAGTGCGTACGATCTCGGTATCGGACCGGACTTATATAAAGTTGCGTACGCGCGATCCTTCGGTGTTCCCGTTGAAAGCGTCGGAAAAGGTCAGAAACGTCAGATTGGTAAGGTGCAGGAACTAGCACTAGGCTACCAAGGCGGCGTAGGCGCTTTCATCACAATGGGTGATACGTACAATGTCAATCCGTACGATCTATCCGCGCCGGTTCAAAACGCAGCTACGTCCGAACAGTGGGACACTGTTGCGGCGAAGTACGCGCAGGCCACGGATAAGAAAGGCTTGCAAGAGCGCGAATGGACGGCGATTAAGATCATCGTTGACAACTGGCGCGCGGCGCATCCGAATATCGTTCAATCGTGGTGGAACTATCAAGACGCAGCAATCGAGGCGGTCGCCGCGCCAGGAACATTCGTAACGTGCGGGCCACGCAACAATGTAGGCTATTACTCCGATCAACGCGCGCTTTGGTGCCAACTTCCGTCCGGTCGTATGCTTTGCTACGCAAACCCGGAACTAAGAACCGAAGAAGTCGTACGTATAAACAAACGTGGCGAGGAATACGTACAGACGGTTCGTAAAGTTAAGTACGAAGGTACGGACAGTAAGACGAAACAATGGTCAACGTCCTACCTGTACGGCGGGCTACAGTGCGAAAACATCGTACAGGCCGGATCGTGCGATCTGCTAGTTGACGCTATGTTCCGTGTCGAGGAACGCGGCTTTCCCGTAATCCTCACCGTACACGACGAAATTCTGTCCGAACCGGATGCGGATAGTGAGCTAGGCGAAGATGAGTTTAGCCGCGTAATGGCGATCACTGGACCTGAATACGAAGGTTTGCCTGTGGCCGTATCGGCCTGGGAAGGGGAAAGGTATCTCAAATGAAACTTGGTCCCATACAGGAGCGGCTTTTTGCGCTGTTTAACACGCGCCCCGATCAGGACATTGAGATATGGCTTTTGTACAGTGTAGCCTATGAAGTCAAGCCGTCCGAACACGACGCGGATAACCGACGTATGCAGCAACGTCTCGCGCCGGTTATCGCGCGACTGAATGGAAACTTGCCGCCGAATAACCGGGTAGAACCCGGACAGCTTAAGCGCACCTACAGACTGAATACTGACGTTCGCGTCATACATTAAGAGCCTACCATGTCGAAGCTTGCGGCGGCGCTGGCATGGGCGGCTAGAGGCTTCCCTGTCTTTCCGCTTATACCCAACGGCAAGACGCCTTTATACGAAGGCGCGTGGTACGATTACGCCACCACGAACGAAGACGCTATACGCGCGTACTGGCTTGATCCTGTCCTTAAGACGGAACACGATTACAATATTGGCGTCGATTGCTCCGATATGGTCGTGGTCGATATAGACGTAAAGGAAGGCAAAGATGGATACAACCAATACAGGCAATTGGGCGGGACTTTTGATACTCTTGTCGTTAAAACACCAACGGGCGGTTTCCACTGCTACTTCGAAGGACCGGCAAGCGCTAACGTTAACATCGCAAAAGACATTGAGATACGGTCGCACCACGGATATGTCGTGGCACCCGGTTCAACGATTGACGGCAAACCTTACGAGATTACGAATAATGTTGCTCCCAATTGGATACCGTTGGCCGTTGATAGGCTATTAACGTCTGTCTATAAACGCGGTACGGACAATCATATTGAAATAGACACGCCGGCCAACATTCAAGCCGGTATCAACTTTCTAGAGACGTGCCCGCCCGCTATCGAGGGGCAGCGCGGCGACGAAACGACATTCATTACGGCAGCACGTCTAGTACGTGAAATAGGTTTGTCCACGTGGACGGCCTTCGAACTGATGCGGGACTACTTCAACCCGCGCTGTTCGCCTCCGTGGCAACTAGACGAGTTGCTTAGGAAGGTCGAGAACGCGGCTCAATATGGCACGGCGGACTTGGGGAGCCTCGATCCCTCCGTGCTGTTCAGGGGAGCCGCTGTCCCGCCCCCGCCGCCCATTCTCGGCATGGGGTGGGGTAACGCCCTGGACCCCGGCTCGATCCGCGAGCGCCCTTGGTTAATCGAGCGCGTCTTGATGCGGGAAAACACGTCGATCATCGGTGCTGCCGGCGCGGCGGGCAAGTCGTCGCTAGGGCTTGTGATCGCAGCGCATGTCGTACTCGGCAAAGACTTCGCCGGGTACAAGACACGATACGCCTGTAAAGTAGCGATCTATAACGGCGAAGACGATACGGAAGAACAATCGAGGCGGCTATTGGCTGTATGTCAAGCGTACAATTTCGATTACGTAACGGTTAAGAACCGCATCATGTTCATATCGTTTGAAGACGTTGACTTGAACTTGGCCTATCGGGATAGCGGAAAGGTCGTACGAAACGAAAACCTGATTAAGCAATTCATTGATATTTTACGTGATCCCGATATCGGACTGGTCATACTAGACCCGCTAGTTGATACGCATAGCCTTAGAGAAGATGATAGCTCGGACATGAACACCGTCATGGCGATCATACGGCGGATCGCTAAAGAAGGAAACGTAGCTGCGCTACTAATGCACCATACGCGTAAAGGCGGTGCGTCCGACGACAAGATCGGTAACATGGAGACGTTTCGCGGTTCGTCTGGCATTGTGTATAAGTGTCGTGTCGCATTCACTCTTTCCGACGCGACGGAACGTGACGCCGAAGACTACGGATTAACTGATGAAGCGCGCCATATGTGGGTACGTATGGACGATGCCAAAATGCAGTTCACGCTTAAGAGCAAAGATACTGTATGGTTCCGCAAGGTCGGCATAAAGATCGCATCGGGTGATGTCGTCGGTACGCTTCATCACGAATTGCTTACACGTAACGTCAACTTTATGCGGGTTAGATTGGCCGAATTGCTGGCGCAACAAATGATCCTGGCGAACACTGCGTCCATGACGATTACGCAGGCCATTACCCTGATCCGGCACGGCGAGCCGCTGTTAGCCAACAAGAAAGATGTGGAAATACGAGAACGCATAGAAGCGTTTGCTATGGGCGTTAAAGTAGGCGAGCGCAGTGTGTGGTTACACCGTGAACCGCCGAAGACACCGGGAGGAAGCGAGAAAATCGCTATTGTGTTACGATGAAAACATTAAGCCGTGTTGCGATAGTGTGCGACAACCGCGTTCCGCCCGAACTCCACAACACGGTATGGACCCGGTACTAATTACTATCTGACGATAGACATATCGTTAATCGAAATGGAAAACTGATATGGCAACGGAAAAGTGGCACTGGTTTGTCGAACGCGGCGAGCTAAGCGACGGTCGTATCACGTGGTACTCTGTCACGGCGAGGCCGGGTAAATCGGCCGCGTGTGACGAACGGGACTTACTGAAAAGGATAAGCCCGAAACGGACCTATCGCGTCCGATACGATGAGCTAGGCGCAACAGTTCGTACTTGACATACGAGACGTTTAGACGTATCGAAGCGGAGCGTCTAAACGTCTTAAGCCCTGCCGAGCCGGAAGCGTCTAAACGAGAAGGATCTGGGACATGAGCAAATGCCACGCTTGCGCAGAAGCATTCCGCGCCAGGGCCTACCGCGACCGCTTCTGTAGCAACGCCTGCCGCATAAGGGCGAACAACGTACGGGCTAAGCGCGGCGCGCTCTTGTACGATCTGCTTATGGTCGCGGAGATTTCGAAGGACGCCAAGGCCAGGGGCGAGGCGAAAGCCCGGCTTGAGCGCTTAGTCGTCAAGTACGTATCGGACGACGCCAAGATTGGCGTCGCGTTCCACAAGCCGTATCACGAAACGATGCAGGATACGGCGTATCTTACCGCTGAAAAACTGTAGGATTAGCTCGCATACCGCTGTCAAGCTTCTGACCGATCAGCCTTACGTCGGTTCGCAGCGCGTTCATGCCGTCTGTCAGCGTATCGAACCGAGCGCCGAAGCTCTCGACAATCCGGTCAATACGTTTGTCCTGTTCGCTGTCTCGCGTCTCATTCTGGCCTAGACGGAACGCCATCGTATCGAACGGCATCAGTCGTGCGTTAAGCGCCGCAAAGTTCGCATCGGTTTGAGCCGAACGCTTGGAGCGGTATTCGTCCCCGCCGTCCATCCGTTCGGTTAACTTAGCGTACTGTGCGTTCATTTCGATTTTGGATTGCTCAACCGAATTGGTAAGGTTCGACCAGACGACGCCCAACGCAAACGCATTCATGGCGGTCGCTGCGAACAGCGCACCGATATGCCAGAGATTTACGCGCGTCTTTTCGAACGTAACCATCTGTGCGTCTCCGTTCTGTGCCACTCCCCAACTGCCTTTCACCCCAACTACACGCCTTCGCAAAGCGCGGCGCGCTTCGCGTTGTATATGTACGCCCATCTTTGACTTGGGAGCGTATCGTTGCGTGAATAGTGGAAGACTTCGAACGCGCTACAGACTACGCGTATGTCAATCACGGCGGTTTGGGTCGTCTGGCATCCCGCCGTTATCATCCCAACGCTTAGCAGCGTCTTCGCCAGCACGTTGTATCTTACGCGATAGCTCAAGGGACTTCTCCAAGTTGGCGGCTATCTGCTTAGCTTCGCCCGCCGATATCAACTGACGCTGTTGCGCGTACGTCAATATCGTATTGGCGAGGCTAAGCAATAGCCGTATAACCGCTACCCAACTCATGCCGGTTTGACAGGTTCCTGGATACCGACCGACTTCTGCGCCGTCTCGGATACCGGCACCTTGGCCGCTGCCGACGCAACGATACTCTTATTCGTACGCGACCACGTTGCGAAAACTGAAGTTGCGATGGTCATCAGCGCACCGACGACCGCAAGCATCGTTTCGCTGTCCGTCCAGCCCTTGGCGACGATAAAGCCGCCACCGAAAAGCAAGACCTGCCGGACCAGCGACCAGACTATATCCATGTTCATGTCACGCCTCGTTCGTTGAAACCTCGCCGTTGGCGGCGACCGTCACCTTGATGCGCGCCACTGGACCGGCTGTCAACGGCATCCGTGCCGAGACAAGGCGGTTTTTCGCGATACGGGTAACACTAATCGAGTTGGATTGGTTCCCGCCGAGAACGTGATAAGCATCAACGTCTTCGGCGTAATAGAATGCGACATGGCCGTTGACGCCGGTTCGCGATCCGCGCCAGAAACGCATGACGCAGCCGTACCCCGGCTCGACGCTACGACCGAACCTATCCCAATTCGCCGCCAAGTACGGATTGACCGGAAGCGGTTCCTTCGGCAAGGCCAGGGCTATACACGTTTCCACGAAGTCGCCGCACCACGGGAGTTTGGCCGGATCGCCAAGTGTCTTACCGTCGCTTTTCAGGAACGTACGCAACGTCGAATTGTCGCGTCCTTCCTGTAGCCCCTTTTTGCTCAGGGCAATCTGCATCCAAGGGAAAATTTCGTACAGTTCCGGCTTGGGCGTTGGCGGCGCAACCTTTCCAGCGTCCGGCGTCTGGCGAAGACGTGAAATCACGTCGTCATCGATACGTTCGTTCAACGCCAGTCCGCGCGACTTCTTGAACGCCAGAAGCGCCGCAAAGGTGTTTCGGCCCCATAAGCCGTCGATACCCTTCGGGTCGAAACCGTGTGCGAGTAGCCGAGACTGTACCCATTCCATGAACGTCATCGACGTAACCCCTTATGCCCAGGATAAGAACACGCCACATATACGGTCGCTACTCGTGCCGGCAATACCGACTAACTGTCCGTCAACCGCTTCCGTCATGCTGTTAGGCCAGTTGACGCTGGTGGTCGTCGTACGATTAATTGTAGCCGCGCTGAATGAACCGCCTGTGGTAAAATAGCGATACGCCGAAGACCAGTACCTGTTGAAGTTGGAATTGTTCGCGTAGTGGCAACCGCCTATAACTAGTGTCTTATCGGCGATAGTCGTAAAGTCGAAGCCTGTAACCGTAATCGATGTAAGATTGTCCGATAGGCCACCTGTGTCAGTCGGCGTGCTGTTGGTGAAATTGTACAACGCGTACAGCGAACACGCGACCCGGTTCATGTTACCGCTAAAGGTAATCGCCACGTTGCCGGATAGGCCAGTGGCAACGGCGCGATGCGCGGCTTCGCCCGCAAAGTCGAAAGACGAAAAGCCGATAAGCGCTGTTGCCGCGCTGCCGCCGATAGAAACGCTGCTTACGGTTCGGTTGCTCGTACCGCTGTAGCCGAACACCGCCAGGAGCCGGCGCGTTGCGTGTTCGCCGCCAAAGCTCATACCCGTAAAAGTGTGCGTCGTTTGGTCTACCGCGCTGAATTGCGTTCCGAGATAGGCGAACGACTTGTTCTTACCGGGCGGTGGGAGTACCGGCATGAACGACGCTAGTTCGATACCCTTTTTCTGCGCTGGCGTTAAGAAGCCTTCACACGGACGAATGATCGCCGGCTTAGGCGGTAGCCATATTTTCGGGGTATCAGCTACGTCAAGAAACATTACTGCATGGCCTGTACGTGCAAGAGCGTTCCAAGCGCCGATTTGGAAATGAAGCAGCGGAACTTGTGTCCATTCGTCGTCGTGAACGCATCGCCCACGACTTTCGTAAAGCCGCTTGTCGTTATCACGCCTGCCGACGCTCCATTCGTGTAGTCGATAATCATTGTATAGTCGTTCGACGCGGACGGAGGCGCGAGTGTATGCGCGCCGTTGTTCGTCACGGATCGCCAATTGCCCGTAGCCGGCGAGGGCGTATACGTGCCCAACGATTTCGTCCCATCAGAAACCGCCGTTGTCGTGAAACCAGCGGTAAGATTGGCCAAGGTGTCCGACTTCACCGTGTCGGCATCGTAGCCCTGGACCGAAACGCCGATATCGGAAGTCTCAAGCATATTCGCGATACTGGCTATTGTCGCATAGAACGTATCGAAATACGCTTTAAGCGTTGTGCGCAGATTGCCGTAAGTCACTTTACGGAACAGTGTCGAGACACTATCCCATATCCCAAATTCATCGTCTACAACGGGTGTCGCCTTACTCGGCGAAGCGTGGATAGCCGCCGCAATGTCGCCAACGGCCACGTCGCCTATCAATTCGGATATATCGGCGAGCGCTTCTTGCGCGGCTTCGGCATAGCCTTGCGCATTGGCTATTTCCGTAGCGGTCGGGCCGTCTTCGAAGAACATGCCATCGACGCTAAGAATGATCGTATTCCCCGCCGTAATTTCTTTCAGTTGTGGGGCGTTGCCAACAAACGTTTTGATCGTTGTAATCGCGCGCTTGGCGTCTTCCGCTAGTTGCTGCATACGCGCAACGGTACGATCCGCTTCGTTCGAAAGCCTATCCGTGCTATGAGCCGCGTTCGGCGTCATGTCGGTCAAGTAATCCAGCCGACGACGGATCGCGATACGGTTCGTTTCAAGCGGATCAGCCGCGATAAGCGCGTTGATCTTGTTCAACAGTGACGTAAGAGGCGTCAAAGTGAACGTGTTGAAATTGCTCGGATCGAGTAGCGTTACCGTAAAATCGGTGTTGTATACGGCTAGCTCGCCCTCCAAGCCGTACGCAACTTCAACGTCTTCCTCGTCAAAAACCGGAATGGCGACAGGGATAGGTACGCCTGCCGATATGCTTAGCGCTTGTACGGCGACGGTTTCGACTGCAACGGCCATCTGTCAGTTTCCCGTAAACTTTTGATTGGGCGCAAACCAGTAGTCGTTTCCGTACTCCCGCTTGCGCTTCGCTGCTTTACGCTGACGTTTGCTGTACGCTTTCGGATCGGCGATTTCTTGCAGCCTATCAAATACTTCACGTTCAAGCGCAAGTCTAGCCCACCAAAGCGATGAACCGGGCGTGTAGCGTCGCGCGTACTCGACTGCTTTACTGGCCGTGGTACTTTTGAAATCGCGATCCAAACTGCCAACGGTATCCGCCCATTGGAATACGTCGCCTAGAACGAGGTCCGCCGTATCGCCTCCGAACGCAACGATAGGTCCGGCCGCTACATCTTGCGGACCACGGCCGAACTCATTCAGTCCGGTAAACAGAAAGTCACCCCATACAGACATTCCACCGCCAGACAACGCGGCTTTACCCCAAAACGACGGATCATCCATCGGTAGCGGTTCGCGACCTTTGGTAATCTCCCGCATCTGCGTACCAATCGCGCCGACGCCGATCATGGCCGCACCGAGACCGGCGTAAAAGGCAAGTCGTCCCTTTACGGTAGGCGATGTCATGCCGAGACGGCCATATATCATGTTGAACGATACGGGAAAGTTCTTGTACATCGCAAACGAATACAAAAGCGAACCGACCAGGGTATCGGGTCGGGTCGTATCCTTGAGCATCGTTGCGCCCTCAATGGTCGCTTCTGGCACCATCTTACGCGCTTCTTCGAATATCATTCCCTGAAACTTGCGATACAGGGATTGACGGTTCGGGATATCCGTTTTGAGTACGTCTATCGGGCGCAGGAAGTTTACGTCCTTACGCGGTTGCCACGGCTTTAGCGTACGGATAGCATTCCATTCATCCGATGTTATACTATAACGCTCCAAGACTTGTCTAAACGGCAAGTTCTCGAAGGACATATCGCGGCTGCGCTGCATAAGTCCCATAAACTCGGCTTGCACCGCCCAACGTGCCGAACGCGTATGTCCGCTCATAAGCGACAAGCGCATAACGCCGTCCGATATGCGACGGCTAATTGCGGGACCGACTGTCGCTACGCCCGTAAAGCGTTGCATTGCGTACGTAGACATAACCACTTCGTCCATAACGAAACCGGACTGATTAGCGATGCCCTTCATAAACGTTTGGTCGGTCGCGATGGACTTTAAGTAAAATCTTATTCCGTCGAACATACCCATTTTGTTTAGCGCGCGTACTGCCGCCGCCTGCATGAAGTCGCCGGGGATGGCGAGTAGCGACGCCGCACCTAGTTGAGCGCTTGTAAGGATATTCGCCGTGCCCGTAACGAGCGCGCCCATAGTGCTATGCGGGTCCATCGGATTTTCCCGCATAACTGTTTCAAAAATAGGATCGAATTTGTTTTTCATTACGGCGCTGGCGTCAGCTTGGTCTTCGGCACTTAGCTCCGATGAATACTTTCGGACAAGTGCGCGGACGTTGGCCGCTGCCATTTCCGGGTTAGGTCCGAATGTCTCGACTAGCGCTATGCGGTGCGCCATCGTATCTATATGACGTACGAATACGTCAAACACGTTTCCGTCACCGAACTCGTTATGCACCGCTAGCCATGAGGCTGCATCCTTGTAGTGAAGGAAGCGATGATTTTCGAGTTGATTACCAATAGCACGACCGAAACCGCGAAACGCCGTAGGATCGATCTTGTTCGCACCGTCCTTTGTGATCGTATCGTATACGGCTTTAAGTACGCGCTTGCGCTGATCGACAGGAATAACCGAACCATCAGGCCACCGGGTTGCGTTCCAATCGATAGCGTCTTTGTGTACGTCGAACCAACGCGCAAAGCCGGCACGTACCATTTTTACGGCGTTTTGCGATTGCGGAACATACCGCTTCAACCGCGTCATCGATCCGCCCGCTTCGTTGAACTGGTCAACGATTACATCAGACACTTTCAGCCAAGCATCGGCAAACTCTTTGGCCGTTTGGTCGCCAGTAGTTTTCCCTTTGATTTCACGTATAATGTTCGGCAGATGTGCTTTCCCTTTCTGTACTCCGAATATGCCTTTGCCCGTCTTATCCAACACGTCATTGAAGATCGCGTAAAGCTGTCCACGTACGGTTTCCTTGACGGTCGAATACGAAAGCCCGGAGAAACGCGGATCATCTTCGAGCAACGATACACCGGCCCGTGCGAGAGCAACACCCCGACTGCCACGCTTTCCATCCATGAGAAAAGCAGAAGTAGTGACGTTAAGCCCTTGACTAATGCGCTCATTGTTCGACGCCTGGATAGCGATTGTCTTGGCGTTGCGTTTCGCGGTCTCTGTCGCCTTGACGGTCATTTGCGTAAACACGTCATTCATCGCGGCCAAGTTGGCGCGCGTAGCATCGGCTCCCGTGTTCTTATGGTACTCGACACGCCGACGAAATTCTTCAAGGATCGCCTCCGCGCGCTCTTTACCGTAACGACGGTCCTTCAAATTCTGACGTACGCATTCTTCAAAATCTATCGTATTGAGCATGCCGTTACCGCTTTCAAATCTTCCTCAACGTCGTTCTGCTCTTTAAGCAACGTACGTATGCTGACTTCCTTGTACCCCGTGCCGTCTACAGTCGGAACCGTTACTTTGTCATCAAGGTTTAGCGGCGTCTTGACACCCGGAACGGTTAGCTCATTCGGGTCTACACCTTCCTCAACCGATTTACGTTCCGTCGCTGGCTTGTCCAGATCGCCAATAATCTGCGATACGGTCGCGCGATACCGTTCTAGTACCGTCTCGGCTTCCTTGGCGTTCTGCGCCATAATCTTCATCGCAATTGTGGCCGCATCGTCATCCGGTTGTACGGATTGTTCAACCTTCGCGCGTTGCTGCAAAATGGGCGCTTTCTCGTAAAGCGACTTTTGCATGTCTTCAAACGTACCGACATTAGGAGCGTCAGGGAGATCAGCATTCTTACGACCATCACGTATCATCGCCTGAATAGCCTGACGATCCGCGTCGGTGTTATCCCATTTGTTACGAGCGCGAGCGTATGCGCGTGAAATGACGGGCGACATATCGCGCATCTTTTCGTCGTTACGCATCATTTTGCCGCGTACAATCGCCATGTCTTTCGTATCGGTACTTAGCGTTTCCGCCTTTATGCGCTCACGCTCCGCGACAAGCTGATTAAGCTCCGCTCCATACTTTTTACCTTTCATCTTACCGGAACGATTGATCTTGTCTTGAAGATCATCGATCCGGTCGTTTAACTCGCGAACGCGCGCATCGGCCACGCCCTCGCGCTTATCGCCTAGTTCGGTAAGCCAACGTCGGTACGTATTGTTTTCGTCAGCTAGCTTGTCGTAAACGCGAAACGTTTCCGGGTCTATCTGACGCGCAAGCGTGTCGTAATCCGCCGTTTGAGCTACACGATCAAAGATCGTCGGCGCGGGCGACACGAAATCGTTGCGCGGAAGATTTACCGCCGTATCGGTTTTCGGACGCATCGCGCTTGGCGTTGGTCCCGCCCAATCGTCAAGCTGCGTCTTTACGTAATCAACGTCTAAAACAGTACGCGCACGACCGGCGCGTGTCGTTGAAAGCGGCGAGACTTCCTGTACGTAATTGACATACGTTTCAGGTTGCGTCGCCAGCTTGGCCGCTGCGACTTCTTCGTCTGCCGGTATAACCGTATTCGGTACTTCGCGCTGCGTCGGGACCGGAGCGCGCGGCTCCGGGGCGGGAGGCGCGGGATCAAGCGGGGCATTGCGGAAGAACCGCCGCGCGCCGAACGCCACGGCCTCGCCTAGCCCCTGGAAGGCCGCTCCCCCTATCGCAGCACCCCCGACCCTGGAAAGCCCGTCAGCGAAGCCGTGAGACAAGCCGAGTAGACGCCTCTGCTCTTGAACACCTGTCAACTGATTAATCGTCTCGATTGCGCCTTGGCCCGCCGCCTGTCCGGCGATACGTCCAAGTATACTCTTACCAATCGTACCAAGCGGTATCGTCGCGAAGTTGAACGGATCACTTTCGAGATTAAGCCCGCCAGCCATGCCGCCCGCAAATCCGCCAACACTGCCCATCCACGTATTGCGATCAACGCTGGCGCGCTGTTCGTATTCTTGTGCCGTCTGACGAATGCCATCCCATATCTCGCGAGACTTACGGAGCCGCAAATCGGGGAACCGCTTTTGCAGTTCGTCTATTTTTCTATCGTACTCGCCGACACGTTGCGCGAGTTCCGGGTCGCCGCCATCTTGGTAAAAACGGGCAACGTCCATGTACTCGCCGCTAAACGCACCGGAACCCATAAAGCCGAAAGCGTCATCGGACATATGCGGTATGTCTTCGACGCCGGCTTTACGCAAGTTTTCTACTTGCTCCGCGTCCGCTTCGTGAAACGCCTTCTCTATGCCGTACATAGCCGAACCGCGTACTTGCGCGTTGTACGACGTTTCGAACGCATCTAGAAAGCCGACACGCGGTCCCGTAGCACCTTCTGTCGGGTCGATGCTAAACGCGTCTTGATTAGCGGACGAAAAGAAGCTCATTTACGCCCTGTCCAACGCCCCGCTTCGTCAAAGTTGCCATATTGATTTTCGTACTGGAATATATTCGTACCTTCCGGCATGTACGCAGGCGGCGCAAAGTCCGTATCGGGCGAATAGCCGCGCTTCTCGATTTCCGAAAATTTCTTTTCGTCGGGTTGAAATACGTACACTTCAAGCCGACCATTCGGCGACGTACCGCCTGTCACCGCGTATGTACCGTCGTCAAGCTGGATACGGTATTGTCCGGCTCCAATAGCCCGCAACTTCGCTTCGTCCGCCAAGTCTGCCGGCGCGATCAACGTTCCGTCTACGTAGCGCGGCGGAAGACCGGACGGAGACATTGCCGCCCAATCGGCCACGGTCATACTCTGCATCGCCGTCTCGACTTGATCGGCGCTCATTCCGGGCGGTAGCACCGTAGGCTCGCCGTTTACTTCGCCAAGCGCTTGCCCGCCCAAAACGGCGTCAACGCTCCGGGTAAAAGCTTCCTGATCGAAAGCAGCGCCACGACCGCGCGCAACAACCGTCTCGGCATAGTACGCGATAGCCGCGTCCTGTACGTCCTGACGTACCTTCGGCGACGCGTCGTTAAGCGCATTACCCGTGGCCGTCACGAACGCATCGGCTAGTTCGTCCGGCGTCGCTCCGATTTGCTTCTTGATATCCGGGTTTTGCGTCAGACGGTGTTGGCCTCGCACGATATCTGCCGCAACGGACGACTGGCCCGTTTCAAGGTTCATTGATCCCGCATAAGCGTACACGTTATCCTTTTCGCCGAGTTGCTTAAACGCCGCTCGCGCAACGTCGTCACCCATTTCCTGCAACGATGTAACGACTTCAAGCGTACGGTCGCTATTGTCGCCGCCCAACTCACTCTTGAGCGCGTTAAGTTCGTCAGGACCGAGAACTTTCATGTCGTCAATTGGCAGGTTGTAAAACTGCGCAACTTGCCGAACGCTATCACCGTATTCGCGTAACGTATCCAGCGAAAATTCCGGTACAGTCTGCGATCCGGTTTCTCGCGCGTACTGCATTGGATTGTCAGCTAGCGCTTTCGTCGTTTCGTCCAATACCTTTTGACGTGTTTGAACGTCATCGAAAGATACTTTCGTCGGCGCTGCCACGAAATCACGCGATAGAAGGTTGTATACTTGCTCAACTGTACGTGCCTTACCGGACTTGTCGTAAAAAATCGAACGGTTCGATGCTGCCGCTTTCGGCAGCAATTGCGCCGCCGACTGCGATCCTAGATTGTCGCGCGCCTTGATAAGCGTAACCGCGCCGCCACTCCCCAGGAAATGCGCCATGTACAATTCGGCATCCGATATCGAACGTCCTAGCACGTTCTGCATCGTTTTGCCGTTCTGTTCGCCAAGCGCAGCGGCAGCGAGTATCGACACTTCCGGGTCTTTGCGAAGCGCAAGTACCTGTTCGTCGGACATTTCAGATACATCAATGCCTATGCGCGCCGACACTTTCGGATCACGCATCAAGCCTAAAAACGTACCTTCGGTCATACCGGCGATACCGACCGCGCTTGACGCAGGGCGTCCGTCATCTTTGGTAAGTTGCGTACCCTGTCCGTAATCTATACCTTCCTCGGACGCTACGCCCGATTTACGTTTGATCGTATCGGACGTTACACCCGAAGCGAAACCCCGCTCGGCAAGCGCGCCGGCCACGGCGGGCGAAAGATAGGTCCAGCCGCCCCACGTCTTACCTTCCTTGTCGCCGAAGCTGGCCGGCACGGCGTTTCGGAAATCAGCGTGAACGTGCGTGTCGTATTCGCCGATGCCGGTAAAACCCGCGTCAACCAGCGCGCCGACAAGCCGTCCACGATCTTCGTCCGACATACCTACTGTCGAAACGTCCAGCGCATTTGCGTCGGTATGGTGGCTTTGCTTCGCCACGCCAGGACGGTTCGGATTGCCGCGAGCGCGTATGGTGTCTTGCTGCGATTGCGATCGATAGCCCGATGTAATAGACAGCGGTGATCCAAACAACTCACCGGCCACGGTCGCGGCGTCAACTACGTCAGGACGAACGTTTCGCAAGTCAACGCCGCTGTGTACGGACGACGGCGCGTACTTCTGATTACCGCTACGCTTCGTCTTCAAGAACTGCCCATATTCGCGCTCAACGGTTACGGCGAGAAAGCCGCCACTCACGTTAAAGCGTTGCGTCGCGGCGTTGATCGCGCTCGATACGCGCGCCGGCATACCGGGGAAAGCACTTCCGGGGTTGCCGCGCGCTGCACTGATCTGCGCGCGCTGTTCGGCTGGCGGAAGCTTACGCGCTTCGGCAATAATATCTTGGTCGCGGACGATACGAGCGTACTTCGCTACCGTAACCGGATTGGCCGATTTCTTGACCAGTCCTGCAACGGCGCTTAGTTCCTCTTGCGGGATCAAAACCGCTTTTTCGTTTCGACCGTCCAACGTATCGAGCGCGGCGCGGGCGTCGGCGTCCGCTTTCGTAATGAAAGCTTTACGCGCCGTGCCAAGTTTATTGACCATTTGTTCGAACTCGACAGGCGACAACTCGGCCTGCCAGTCCTTGCCGGTATAGTCGTCCTTACCCTCACCTGTAGTTTGCGGACGCGCTGTCAATTCCGCCGATATGCGGTCAATATCTTCGACCGACGTTGCGGCTTCCGCCATACCGTTGAAACGCGCTTTCGCCGCGTCCTGCCGGTATTTCAACTTCATGGTTTCACGGATACTCGCCGGAATGTTCACGCGAGTATCGATAACCGCCGTGCCTTGCGCTACGTAATCGTCAAACCCCGTTGGGTCGGACATGATCTTGTTTTCAAGCGCCGTAAGCGACGCGTCGGCTTGCTCTTTCGAGTACGCGCCGTCTAGCGCAAACTCTTGCGTCACGGAACGAGACGATACACGATTGCGCTCTTTCGCCATCGCTGTACGAAAAGCCATACGCGCACGGTCATCATCTATTTCGTTGGCCTTTTCGTCAACGAATACGTCAAACGCTTCTAGCGTTTTCGTCTGTAAGTCCTTGCCGTCCGGTCCTATCGACTGCCGTACTTCAAGTTCTTTCCGAGTAAAATCTGCTTGCGCTACGGCGTTGATCGCTTTTTCTTCGCTACGGCGCTTCTCGATGTCGTACAAGGCGTCGCCGACACGCTCCAAGCCGCCAGCGGCCACGCCTAGCGCGCGGCCGACTTGCCCGCCAAAAGCGTTATCGTCGGCATACGCGTTAATCGTGTTGTCGCCAGTACGGAGACTACGCGCCGCGATCTGTCCCGTAACGATAGGTATACGGCCCATTATCCGGTCCTTGCCAAACTGTCGCCTGCCATAGACGCGACCTTAGCGCCCGTATCGGCGAGATAACCGAACGCGCTGATCGTCCCTGCCGTACGCGCGCTTTTCGCTCGCATCTTGTTTAGGGCGGATCGTTCGCCAAACTCTTGCATCTTTATGCCGCCTTCGCGATTACGTACGCGACCTTCTTGTTCAATGCGTCGAACGTCCAAGTTCAACTCAAGTGCGGTATCTTCTAGTACGTCAAGTGGCGTACCGCCCAAGTCCAAACCGGACGATCCGTAAGCAGTACGGATAGACGACATGGTACGTGCGTTCTCCCGGCGCTTATCGTCCGCTTCAACTTCGGCAAGCTGTACGTTATAGCGGCGGTCTTGGTCGGCGATCCGGCGGTTACGCGCGTCAATGGCGGCATTATACTCAAACGCGGCGGCTTCGGCGCGAGCTTGCTGGATCGCTCCTACCGCTCTTAGACCGCCGCTAATAACCGTGAATACCGCTGCCAAACCCATTAGCGTATCCGTGCGTAAAGCATTTCGTCTTCGCCAGACGCGCCGTACTTGCGTAATGGTTCCGGCGTTTCCAACTGCATCCCTAACGCGAGCGCGAACCTGTGACCTTGCGCGAAATCGTGCCGTACTGTCATTTCGATACGCGGGGTAGGATCGTGCGCGAGAAAGCTACGCATCTTCCGAACGACAGTCAGCATATACGGGCCGACTGCCGGCGACAAGAGCGCCCAGGCCACGGCGCGATGGCTGAAAAGCGGGACTATTCCGGCAGCGGCAAGGCACCTGGAATTTAACCACATGGAATACGCTTTGCCGTTACAGGCGATATCCGCGTACTCTTTCGATATAAGTACCACTTGATGCAGCCTTTGACTGTCCTGCGCCTGTATCAACGCCAGATGGCCGGGCCGGCACTCGCGGTACTCAAGCATTAACGGTCCTGCGTATATAACTGCGGCATGACCATCATTACGTTGAAAGGTAACGTATCTTTCTTCTCGCGAACAAACGTAAGCGTTCCGCGTTTATCGTTCGACGGCGGCATTTCGGACGGCCCGACTTCACCTGTATAAAGATCGGTACTTTCCAGTTCATCCGCACGTCGCGGATATTCAACGGGCGTGTAGGACATCCCGCCTAGTTTGCCGTCATCGCCGATCTTCTCGATATCGCGGACACCGATCTTGCCGCCGTGCGAGCGCCATACAAGAAGGCTTGTATTATGAATACGTTTCGACTTGCCTATGGCCGTACCATCCGCCGCGCCATTCTCCATACGAGATATTTCCACTAGGCTCTCGTAGCCTAATCCGAGAGTGACTTTCGACGCAGGAGCCACCAACTGAACGTGACCGTTCGTAACCGTGAAAGGTCCGATAGGAACACCGTCCGCCAATCCGTAAACTACCTGTCCCTCTAAATGTTGCAAACCGTATATGTCTTGAACGGGGGAACCGCTATACTGCAATCCGCTATCGACAAGCCATGCGTCTTGCTTCTCGATGTCAAAGTCCCAAAATCGCGTTAGCTGTTCGATGTAACGACGTGTTTGACCGTTGATCGTACGTCGTATAATCATCCACAACGTATCTTGCGATTGGTCTTTCTTCGGCAAAACGGCCAAACTCTCGACAACGCCGCTATAATCGTGTTGATGCCAGCCGATAACGTTTTCGTCTCGGTTGTAAGTCAATCCTACGATGGTTCCGTCTTCGCGGCGTACCCATACGATGCCGTGCGGTTCGGCGGCGTAATCCATTTCCACGAACTTCTTGACACCTAGATGGCTGGCGAGTTGCGACATACTCGGCGAACGATAACCGTCCGCGTCGTACACAAATGCCAACTCGCGCAACGTGCGCCCCGACCGCTGTACGTAAAGTATTTGTCGATCTATCTTGACCGGACGGACACGCGCACTGCCGCGCGACGTGCTGCTTCTCGATTTAAGATTACGTCCGGTAAGGCTCTCAAGCTCGCCTTTTGAAGACGCAAGAATGTATTCGCCGGAACCGCTGCCGATGAGCAGCCCCTTCTCGTCAACTTCAAGCCAACGGATAGACGACACCCTGGGGGTGTTGAGACGTACGGCGATACCGCTTTCGTCAAGCACCTGTCCCGTCGCGTCAGTCGGCGCGAAGTTCTCGTATTCACCCGATACGGAAAGTCCGATCATATCGGGATACTCGGAAGGACCGCCAAGCGTCAAACGATCTTCGAAGTATACGCCGCAAATAGGCCAGCCGGTTGTATCCGACCAATACCCTAATCGCCACTGACTAATGGCCTTTGTGCTAGGTAGCGGTTCGTCTTGCAACTCGACCGTACACACGGTCGTATTCGTGACGGCTTTGATCTTGAACCATCGCCACGTATTATCCGCCGCTTTAAGCCGGATATGCCGGTTTACGTCCGTAGCCTGAAAGCCCAGATCACGGTTGATGCCCGCCGTGCCGGACGCCGTAAGCGTAAGAGTGCGCCCTGTCTTACTGCTTATGACGAGACGACGAATACGGCATTCAATCTCACCGTTTCGCATCAGTTTTGTAACTACTATACGATATCGATTATATGCCGTTTCGTTATCTTTCAGTTTAAAGTACGTGCTTTTCGAACTGGCATACGCGACGAAATCGACTTGTTCGTCAAGCGTCGTCCAGCTAATTCCATCGTTAGACCCTTCGAATTTCCATGTTGAAGGCGCGTAGTCTTTCGACAGATAATCCGGGTCTTGATTAGCCTTCGCGGCGTATATCGTGTACCCATCGGCTATAAAAGCAGACGACGCTTGGTACTGTAACGTACCGCCCTGGATAGTGTTTGACGCCCAATATTCTTCGTCGTTAGCGGAAAAGCCCTTAAAGTAGTCAGATGCCGGCAAATCGTAATGCAAACGTCGTGCCGTTACCGGATCACGTTCACCGCTATAATCGCTATCACCCGCTTCATCGTACGCAAGACCGGGATGGTTTCCGCTACCGCTCGCCGTACCAGACGGAAGGGTATTGGTAGTCATATTTGGAACACCGTTTCCGGTTCCACTAAGCGTAAACTTCGTCGCGGTATCGTTGATCGGCAAATACGGGCCGTCCGTAAACGCTTCGTCTTCGAGCCGCCAGTCGTACGTTCCGTACCGTGAAAGTTTCTTGATCCGCGCTCCTGTCAAGAAGTATAGAACGTTGGGCGAGCTAATCGCCCAAAGAACTTTCCTTTGCGCTTCCGTAAACGTCAAGGCCACATGATACACGCGAGCGGCTTTGCCGTTGGCCGATGCCAGAGCGGGAAATGCTTTGTCGAGGGTGTACAGGCCACCGGCTTTGTCCGTTATGTAGGCTATCTCACCGTTCAGGTTGTAGTTGACGGGATAGCCGGACAACGCCACTTGATCGCCTATATTGGCTCCCAGGAGGGCGCTTGTGATCTGAAAAGGCGACGTGCTGGACGTAACAGTATCGACCGGCGTATACGTCTGCAAACCTTCCTCGTTGACGAACCGTATACGGTCGTCAGCAAGTTCAAGCATCTGCGCTTGTTCTTCGGAATATATAAACGGCGAAAGTACGCTAACTCTGTCGTGATACGCAGCAGGAGCCGTAAAACTTGTACCGGATCGAGATATAAACGGACCTTGCGGCGCGGCGATGGCATTGCGCATCTGCCGCGCGGACGCCGGATACCTTTCCAGGTCCGTACGCCCTTCCATCAGTTCGGAGAACTCGCCTCCGTTGAAGGAACGGATGGCCGGCGATGCTTTAGGCATTCGGGTAGTACCGTTCGGTCAAAAAGGAAAAATCGTTATCGTCGGCCCCTATGTCTTCCGGGCCGATCACGAATGCGTTCGCTTTCGCCGCTATACTTACCGCTTCCTTGTACCCGTAATCGCGACGTTCCGCTTTTTGTGCCGATTGCGTCGCGAACTCGACGCACTCTTGCGCTATCCGGCAAGCGAGTACATCCACGAATAGCGGATCAAAATCTGCTTCCGGTACGTTCATAATCAGTTGGACTTTGAGTGAACTTTCAGTGCTGTACAATGCGCGCCCACGCTGCTTCCACTCCGTATAGCGCTGACGTACTGGACGTAACGCTTCGGTAGGCAGATCGTACTTGTACTTACGGTTATCCGAGGAATACACAAGCGTATCGGCCAACGCCATAGGGTAGTCGTCTTCTAAGGCGAATACCCAACGACGTTTCGCTAGTTCACCGCGTTTCCATGAAGTGTAACCTTCGGAGCAATGAACTTCCAGTTGCGTACGCGGTGGTGCGATTTGAACAACGCGAGACGCCGTGATTTTCGCCAGTCCAAGATTGATAATCTGTAGAGCGGTGTACATCACGGCGTCTCGCGCGCTAAGCCGGGCGGCGGCTTATTCGTACAGGTAGGCGAAGAAGCCTTCAAGCGTTCCGCCGATAGGCATTGTGCCGCCGAGGATCGTCAGGAAGACGGTCACTTCGGTGCGCGAATACATATCGTACTTCGGCGGGGTAGCACCCCATACCGTGTTGCTGACCGCGCTGGACACGTCCAGCCCGTCAATGAAGGCGTCGCCGTCTTCGATTTCCTGCGCAACGTCCGGCGGACGTACGGAGTAGGCGCGATAGCCTATGTCGATGGTGCGGCTAGCGCCCCACGCGGACGACCAGATACGCGACAGCCACGGCAGATGCCGGATACGACCGGGCGGTATCTTGAACAAGTCCACCTGATCGTTCTGCGCGTACGCGACAGTAAGCGCGGGAATGCGGAAGTGCTGCGTACGCAACTTACCGTGGTCGTCAATCGGATACTTCCGAAAACCATCGGTAAGCTGTTCGGATTTGTAAGTTGTCATTTCATGCCTCCATTCGGCGTTAACGTGCGGGCGGGAAGCGCCCGCACGTACCTTACGTCATCGCGATTACGACGGCGTACCCGTTTCGACACACTGCAACTGGAAGACCTTGCCTTCCTCGATGCGCGTTGCGCCGGCAGTGAACGTCCCGTGTATCTGCTTGATGTTGTTCTTGTCGGGACGGTTGTTGATGATAATCGTGAGATCGTCCCACGTACCAAAGTGCATACCGTCCGGCACCCAAATGGGGCACAGACGGATCGTTGCGGGACCGGCGACGGCCGAAGTCGGAACGCCACGCCCTTCAAGCGCGTCGCCGTTGTCTTCGTACGGCACGAACACGAAGCCCATGAACTGCGAAACTTCGCCGTCCACCAAGGGCTTGATCGCGTTGTAGTCGGACGACGTAACGGCTACTTCGCCGAGCAAATCGTCAATCTGTTCGGCCGTCACGGCGATGTACGGACGAACCGTACGCAAATCGACATGACGCTTCTTGATGAGCTTGCGCGCCGCCCGAAGCTTGGCGACAGACATGCGCGTACCGCCGTGAACGATGATGTCACGGTTCGGGAATGACACGGTGTCCGTGCCTTCCTTGCCGGCCTTGGCGTCGGCATAGAACTTCGCCATGATGATTTCGTCCATCTTGCGCGCGGCGGCCTGCCGGAAGCGTTCGACGTACGGTGAAGTCGGATCGTAAATCATCTTGAGCGTGTCGAGACGATCCACCAAGACGGCGCAATCGTACTCGATACCGCTGATCCAGCGGGACGTATGCTCAAGTTCGGTGAGCTTGGTGTCACCGTACGGCGTCTGCCGTTCGATGAACTCGACCGGGCCGATGAAATCGACCACCTGGGATTTCTCACCCCGATAGCTGCCACGCGAGACAAGGCCGGTCAGTAGACCGCCCTGCTTTTCGAGCGACGCCCGGAGATTGGCCGTATACATCTTCACATGATGTTCCGGCACACTGTAGCTTGCGACTGTCTCGGCCATTGGAATACCCCTGTTTGGCGACGACGGAATTACCGCTCTGTTCGGACGCGAGGGGTGTTCGCTTAGCGGCCCTCAAATGAGAAGGGAACCGAAACAAATCGGTTCCCCTCGACATACGACGGACCTGGAAACGTGTCAATCAGGGGCGAGACGAACGCTCCTGCAACTTCAACATCGTTTGCACCGCTTCGGCGTGGCCGGGGTGCGCTTTGTCCAAGTACTTCTTGTTGAACTCGGCGTCGCCCTGCAACTGCGCTATGCGCGCCGTCGCTGCGTCCTTGGTCATATTGTTCGGGTCGTTCGGGTCTTTGTTCCCGCCGCCGTCGAAGAATGATCCTTCGTCGGACTTACGTCCTATCGTCGCGAGAAGTTCGACAAGCGGCGCTGCGCCTATCGCACTTTCGATAGCGTTCATGCTTTCTTCGGACAGTTTCAGCGCGCGCACTACGCGTTCGCCCGCTGCCTTGTTCGCGCCAAGGTCTTGACCCCACTTCGTCTCGAGCGCGGCAAGCGCTGTTTCGTTCGCTTTCTGCGCAGCGGCCAACTCCTGCGCTTCGACTTCGGCGGTAAAAGCGTTCCACTTATCCGCTGCCGCCTGCGCTTTACCGGCTGGTACGCCAAGTTCGAAAAACAATTCCTTGCCGAACTTGACAACGCGTTCGTCGGTCTTGACGCCTTCGCCGAATTTCAAGTCGTACTTCTCGGCGCTTTCGGGTCGTCCAAGCTTCGTGTAGAACGCGCCCCAATCTTCGGGCTTCGCGTCCTTACCGGGAATAGCGATCACGTCACTACTGCCGGTTTGAAGCTTTGTCAGATTGTAATTGCCGTTCGCCAGTTCGAACGGATTTGTGTAGCCCTTGGCCTTGACGTGATCGCGTACCGGACCTTCGGGAATGGTCTCGTACCAATCCCGCGCTTTGTCGCCTTCACCCACACGCCACATTCCGCCGTTAGCTGCCGCCCAGGGAGCTACCGGGTGTTCGCCCCCGCCGCCCGTACCTTCGGCTCCACCGCCTCCGGTTCCTTCGGGCGCGTACAAGCGGCCGGTAAGAAACACACGCATAATTATCTGCCTCCTTGTTTAGCAGTTGCTATCCTCACGTACAGGGTATCACGATCCAACTGCGTGTAATCCATGATCCTGTAAAACACTTCGGCGCGTCCGTCCATCAACGCGTGTTCGCGAGCGTCGGGCCGAAACCGCGCTTCAAACGCACGTGAGAATAAGGCCAAATCCTGCATGACAAATGCGATATCAGCCTTGATATCTTCCCGGCCGAACACCGCTTTGTACGCGCGTCGGCGGCGTTCGACATAGGCTTTGATCGTATCGGCCTGGACCGTGCTTTGTTCGTATTGCTGATCTTCGGCAGCGCGCGCAACTTCCGGGTCGAACGGATCGATGTCCATTACGTCATCAGGTTCGGTAATCATAGCCTACGCGCCCGCCCGCCAAGTGAACCGCTCGTTTGCGCCACGTCATTCGCGGCTTTCGTCATCTGCGCTATTCCACCGGCATTTTGCAACAACTGTTGCTGTTGCATCTGTTCCGCACGGTTTTTACGGATAGCCTCAACCGCGGCTTCGTCATTCATCCATCGCGCGGGAACCGCTTGATTGTCCGCTATTTCCGGTATGGCTACATCCCAGTTGAAGTAATCGAGCGGTTCGGGGTCACCCGTCGCTTGCGCCACGCCAATCGCCAACTCAACCGTACGATTAAAACCAGCAGTTTCTTCGGCGTGAATACCTTTTGCCATCGGTGATGTATACTGTATTGCATACTCACCCGCCGCCTCTATCAATTCGGGCGGCATTTGCGGCGCTATACCGATTTCAACCATAAGGTCGATTTCACGTTGCGTACACGGTCCTAGAAATTCGGACTGTCCGCGTCCCATTGTCGGCGCGAGCAACGCGGTCTTTTCGGCCACGCGCTCAATCACTTCGGTCGCCGTCATTTCCGGCGTCTCGTTTAGTATCTGGAATAGCGTAACGAAAAAGCTATCCTCGATATCGTTCCGGTCATGCTCCAACAATTGCTCGGCGACTTGGAAATTGCCGGTTTGCATGGCCTTGACCAGCTCTCGGCCTTGGCTGTCAAGCCCGCCTGGGTTGTACGCTCCCGGTCGTAAATCGACTTCGCCATTAAGTACGCCATCATCAAAGCCGAGTAGCACCGGATCGACGGCTTTTTGGCCTTGCTTGATATACGTTTTCTTTGTCGCCGAAGCGCCGCCCATCGCGGCTAACACGCGAGACGCTGGCGAAAAACCGTAAGGATCGCCGCTTACGGTAAACGTACGTGGTGTCAGGTACGGCATGGAACGAAAGCCATGTTCCTCGCCGATATATTCCGCGTCCTTAACGCAGATATACGAACCGCTGATCGGATGCCGCCGACTGTCCAGCGCTTCCGGGTCGTGATCTTTGATGTCACGTGCTTTCACGACATGCACAAATTCGTGGTATGCGCTCTCGTTTGGCTGCGGCGTATCCATGCTTTTCGGCAAAGGTACTTCCGGCCATTTCGCCTTGAACTGCCGAACGTTCAAGTAGAAACGCCGATACACCGCAACGATTTCGTCATCGTCGTTGACGAGAATGAAAATGTCGCGGAGCATACAGCCTTTGTATATAGTCGTACGCTGCCGGTACGTCGCGTTCGGTTTCCGCTGACCGACATATATCGGCCCCGTGCCGTACGTGCCAAGCGAAGCATAAACTTCGGCGGTTGCAATAGTGAAGCGCGATACGGGAGCGCCGCGCATTTTAAACAATTCGTTAGTCAAACTGTCGAAATACAGTTTGACACGACGTATCTTGTTCAATTCGGGATTGGAGGCTTTTAGCCCTTGATAACGTACGCCATCTGGCGTCAAAAGACGTTGCAAGACGGACGTATATTTCGGGAGGGATCGCGTCCCGGTGTTATCGAATACCGTTCGACGCGTAACTTGCGCTCCGTTGTTAAGAAGTATCGGACCTTCCGTCTGCCACGCCGAATAGTGTTCGGGGAGGCAATACGCCGAACACTGCCGAAACTCTTGTTCCCGTGTCGAACGTATCGTCTTTGCGTCATTGTAATAACGCAGTTCGTCCCTCGCATCCATCCGGGGCATGTCTTACGTCCTTGCCGCACCGCCAAGGAAGCGCGCGGCGGAATACCCCGTACCCGCGCCCGCACCGCCTGTCAGCATCGCCAGGGCCTTGCTGCCGCCCGCCTTGCGACGCTGCTCGGCGGCGAGCATAGCCGTCTCGTCATCCGTGCGTTCGGGCGGTGGCGGCGGGGCGTTGGGAACCACGACTTTCGGCTTGGAGGGTTTGGAGAACAGAGCGGCCACGGTCTAGCTCCTAGAGCGCTAAAGGGTCGTATTCAATCCGGGCTTGGCGCTGGCTATTGCGCTTCGCGTGGTACTCGTTATTGCGGTCACGACGCGCGATCCGAACAGCAAAAGTGAGCGCCAACATATCGGCGCGGTCGGGCGATTGCAAGCCCCGCTTGCTCATGTCTTCCTTGCTTTCGATCAGTATCTTCCCGGTGTTGCGGCTCAAGTGATACTGTATCTGTGCGAGTTGTCGGTAAAGTTCTCTGTCGTCCGGCAATGCACCGTGTTCGTATATCCAGTCGCGCAAATCCGCCCACCATTGTGCGCGCAAATTCTCATAATGCTGTTCCTCTTTCGACCGTGCGCCTGGATACGCACGGAACACCTTGTACCCCCTATCTAGGAGGATATCGCATACGCCGATACCGCCGCCAACACTTTCGATTACGATTGCGTCCGGTCGCTTTGCGTCGGCTATCTTGGCTATTCTGTTCGCTGTTTCTGGTACGCTTAGACTGCGAAACGCCAGCATCGGAATAGAACGTGCGTCCCATCCTTGCCTAAAGCCGATTACCGTTTCGTTGTTGCCGTAATGCGCTACGTCACACGCCATGATAAGCGCCGCACCGAAATCAGCCCGTATCTCTTGGCGCTTCATAGCTTCGTCAATCGCCGTATGCGAAATAAAGCCCGCATAGCTCTGCGCCGGAAACTTTCCTAGAATACGAACTTTCACTTCGTCCGTATCGATGCCGTATTTACGTATCGTATCCGCCAATGCGGTCTTATTTGTCCGCCGAACATCGCGGCTATCGATATGGACATGTCGATATATATGGCCGTATTTATCAAAACAGTCGGCAAATTCGCCGTCCGGTATGGTCGGGTTGCCTAGCGCAAAAAAGAACGCTTCGCCGTCCATCAACGCGCCTTCGACAACTTCCCATACCTTACCCTTGACGCCGGATGCTTCGTCAAAAATGATAAGTACCGTTTTGCCCGAATTGTGCAGTCCGGCAAACGCTTCGGTATTATGCTCGGACACCGTTGCAGCGGATATTTTGTAGTTTTTCTGTCTTTCTTCGGGGTACGCTGCGAACGTATAGCCCGTAGCGGACCACTTGAACCAATGCTTGCAGATAAGCATGTGGTGCCATTTCGCCAGTTCCGGCCAAGTCTTATCCTCTAGCTGGAACTGCGTCGTCGCCGTAACAGCGCCGCGCGTATCCTGTCGAGTTGACATAAAGAAATGTATCAACCACGCAACGAACGCCGATTTGCCTACGTCATGGCCGGTAGCGTGTGCCGACCGCCAAACTAGCATGTCTAGCCCTAAAGATCGACGTATCGCATTTTCTTTAATAAATTCGCCTAAAAGTAATAGTTCCTCTTTTTGCCATTCTTCCGGCCCCGGTTCGTCCTTAAGCGGGTTAGGCGAGCCGTCCGGTAAAGCCGGATCGCCCCAGGGATACGCCGCCATCACAAAGCCATACGGATCACTATAGAAACCCGCTATGAACTCTGCTAATTGTTCTTCCTTCGTGATGCTAAGCATAGGCCACCAAATGCCGAGTTTGCCGTACGACTACTATAACGCTGTCATCAAGGCAATCGAGAAGGTCGCCGAGGGGATGACGCGCGCCAGAGCGTGTAAAGAATTTGGGATCAGCGTCCAGACGTTTCTCAACTACGTCGAACGGGACGAAACGCTTGAGCGTATGTACGCCGACGCCATCGTACGCGGCGAGGAAGCGCTCGCCGATGCGCTGCTTAACCCGGATAATCACGAACTGTACGGGCATACGAACCCGGCTATGGCGAAGGTGATGTCCGATAACATCAAGTGGCTACTCGCCCGCCGTAATCCAAAGAAGTACGGCGACAAGATCGAAATCAAACATGAAATAACGATGGATCGCGCTATCACTGATGCGATGAACCGCGCCAAGGAACGCGCCATATCGGGGCTTGTGATCGAACACAACGCCGATGACGTAATCGAAGTCGTCACCGGCGATGAGGCCATAATGGCCGAACTGCTCGGCTAGCCTTTTTCGGCTACTGCCGCTTCAAGCTCAACGATGCGCTTGCGCTGTTGTTCGATCACGTCTTCGGGCGAAGTCGTCTGCGCAACGTAGCTGTTGAGTACGTCCTGGATACGCGCGCCCATGTACGCGCCGTTGTCCTTGTACTTCTGATCTTCGTCCGTGACGCTCTCGTTGCTGCGCTCACGAATTGTCGTCAACGCCGCTTCCTGTTCGTCGGTCGTTTCGTAGGTACGCTTCATTTCGTTTCTCCGTTAAGATGCGGCCACGCTTGACCGACGATTGCAGTTGCGTAACTGTCGCCGAACAGCGCTCGGATATCCGTAAGCTGTTCCGGCGTGACTTCGACCGTTTCGCCTGCGTCGTCCGCGTCGGAAAACTTCTCGGCGAGCTTATACCGGTCGAATTTCTTCTTGCCAGCCGTAGCGCCCTTGTCATCCATCATGCTAGCATTGAACAGCATGGACGCCAAAGCGTACCCCAACGTCAAAGGCGCATCGTCCGCTTCGCCGCGAACGAACTTTTTGCCTTCGGGACTGTCCTTACTCTTGGACTGCGGGACGATAAACGTAACGGTCGTATCGATTTTCGGCATACTGCTTTCCTTTCGTGCTGCCGCCCTGGTTTAAACTTACGATAGTGTAAATGTCTTGGTTACGCCGCCTACACGCGTTTTGAAGTCCGTACCGTCAAACCAGACATCTCCATTATTCGGCGCGGATGGTGCTACCCCTGCCGTAAAGTTCATATGCGCGGTCCCGGTAACTGCCGCTGCTATCGAAACCCAAGCGGTACTTTGCGCAGTCCGGCCGTGACCGGAACTTCCCGCTATGTGGGCTGCGTTCGCCAAATAGAGGTTGCGTGGTCGGGTCGCGCCACTCGCACCGATGTCGTAGGCGTTGTCAGTACCCGCTACCCAATGACCGGACGAGTTAATGTTCCAGAATTGAGTACCGCCCGTACTTTGAAAACTATAGCTAACGAAACTAAACCGTAACGGACGTGTGCTGCCAGTTCCGGCGGCTTGGCTGGCAAGTGTAAAGACGCTCCCGTTGCTGCCAAAAGCCATATAGCTATAGTTACTACCGTCCGTATAAGTTTCGTATAACCGAAGCGTCTGCGCGTTCGTCCCGTTGCGCTGCTCCAGAATGCCAGCGCCGCCCCGGAGCAACGTCAGATCGAGAGTCGAGTTCGACTGCGCAGCGCTGGACCAGCCCAAGGACAGTGCGGAGCCGAGTGACAGTGTCGTACCCGACCCCGTTATGCGAGGCAGCGACGACGTACTCGTAAAGATAAGTTGCAGGCTGTTGAGCGTCGACAGCTCTTGGTGCGTCTGCGTCAGCGCTTGAACACGTCCGTCTTTGCGGATGTTGAAGAACGAAGCGCCGCCGACCTGTACGTCAAACGGCAATGATGCGGCAGCAGACGCCGTGTCGGTGACATTGATCTTCGCGCCGGTAAATGTAACACCGGCATTGTTCCACGTCTGGTTGATCTGTAGCGGACTGTTCGCCGTCAACGCCGCTTCGGGTTGCAACGGAATAACGCCAGTCGCTATGACCGCCGCGAGAGACGCCGCCGTGATCTTCCGGCTGTTGCCGGCATGTACGACGTTGAACAGAGACGCCGCCGCCAAGGTCGTAACGGCTGCCAGTGCGGAGATTTTCTTGGACATTATAGCGCCCCTTCCGTGAGCAAGTATCCTAGTTCGTCGCCATCAAGTTCGATAAAACCGAACTCGTCGCCTTCAAGCTCTAGCTGTTCGCCGGGGCTTAACGCGGGATCGTACGGATACGAAATGATCGGGTTCCCCGCACCGTCAAGTATCGGGTAAACGTCTTCCGGTCCCATTTCGTCATTGATGATCGCCAGCCCATTTCCGTCACGTACGGGATATGTCGTAACTGGCCCTTGCTCGGATGCTATGATGGTCGCCCCGTTAGCGTCTTTTACGGGATACATCGTCCCCGCGTCATAGCCGGGCGCAGGAATGATCGTGTCACCGTTGGCGTCTTTTACGGGGTAATCGGCCACCGCGAGGCTCCAAACGAAAGAGGCTGGCAAATCGCTTCGCCAGCCTCTTAGCACGATCCTGGGACGCGGGGAAAGCCGCTATGTCGTGAAGCCCGAACCAAGAAAGGTCAGGTCCGCGACCAAGCCCTGCGTCGAGCCGTTAGGCAACAGCCCGTTGGTCTTGGACGTACTGTTCGACGGAGGCGCGGTGTAGGACGTATTGAGATCACCGGGCTTCTTGACTTCCTTCCGTTCTGTCTGTGCCATGTGTCACCCTATCCTTGAAAGTATGACAACCCATAGCGCAACGACGTACCACGCTACGGCCACCAACGTAAGGATAATCGACACGATGCGCAGAAACATATCGTTTCCATCGCTCATATAGTACGCCGCACCAAAGTAGCACGACGCCCACGCAAAGGCGGCAGCAAGTATCACCGCGCGCATAGCGCTGTCACTATCGACGCTGTAGGCGTACACAAACAGAAGTAGCAGCGCCACTACTCCATACGCGGTCGAGGCGACGTAATTCATGCTACGCCAGCCTGTCCGGCGGATACTCCTGCCATCTTTTCGAGATTGGCGACGCGATCCGCCAGGGCTGCATCGTCCTTTCCGCCCGACTTCGGCTTTTCGAGCGCGTCAAGCCGTTCGCCGAGTGCCGTAATACGGTCTTCGACCGACTTCTGCCACTCGGCATACGCTTCATCAGCGGTTTTCGTCTTATTGTCTGCCATTTTCGTACTCCTAGCTAGGTTGTTGCTGCAACTCGGCCACAATATAGGCTCTTGACGCGCTCTACAAGGCGTGTTTGGCTAGAAATGTAGTCAGCAGGGACCTACCCATGCCAACTTACGCCAAGCTGCACCCTGCCTAGATAGGCCAAAGGGTTGCGATCCCCACACGGGAAATCTGGAACTTTAGCCCCTCTAGCTTCGCGCTACGAGGGGTTTCTTTTTATTTTGCGCGTACGATTTGTACTTTTTAATTTTCAGGGGTTGTTCATAATTTTTCGTACGCATCGACCGGATCGCGCACAAAATAGATTTCACTAAAAACACGATTTGTGTTTTTATCTTTTTGTACGGCTTGGGTATTTTACACCCGAATGAGGCTAATCGCGCACAAAAGGTGTTTTTATCTTTTTGTACGGCTTGGGCGAAAGGGGCTGGTGGCGGGGAATTAAGCCGGCAAGCGCATCGCCCCCTCCCCGCCCCTCCCCTGCCGCCTACAATTCGTACGCAGAAGTAAAAACACGATTTGTACGCATCGCCGATCCGCGCCAGATACGATGCACGTTTTGTGTTTGTGTACGATTTGTACGCATCATGTCCCTGTGCAAATTGTACGTGGTCGGAGTGTACGCGACTGACGTTGAGCGGAGAGGCGATGCACGATTAGCCAATTCGTACAAATCGTACACTTCGAGCGGTTCGAGCGCTCCGTTCGATTGATGACGGCACAAATCGTATGCTTCGGCCCTTACCGAGCGTTCCGTTCGGTTGGCTAGGGCACAAATCGTCCAATCCCTCCGTTCCGTTTGATCCGCCGTCTTCGTCGTCCAGGCCAAGGACCGGCGATCCGCTCTCTGCGGTTCCTAAACTCGTTTCACTACCGTAACGATCTCTATCAGCCATTAACCTGATTTTGGTTAATACACAAATTGTATTTCCCCCAGACCCAATAGCATGAGGCGAGTCCTTATTAACCCCCTTTAGGGGGTATAAGGACAAAGATCGCCTAAGATCACGCTTACCCCCTAAATCCCCCTTAAAAATGGCCGGTACGGGAAAGGCGTATGTGATCGATTTTACGTCCCTGAAAAATAACTGTTGACATGGCCGGCAAATCAGTATCTAGATACGTTCATCAACCACGGAGAACGGAAATGAACCGCATCATTCTCAATCACTCACTGTACCGCGCCAACATCACGTTGGCCGAGACAACCGACATACGCGGCCGTTTCGTCACGTTCATCGAAGACCTGGAAGGAACAACGTACAACGCGCGTTTCTTCGATGATATAGAAGACGCGCGTGGCGACTATGAAACCCGTGTTTACAACGCATAACCTAGGAGAACGGAAATGACATACGTTGACGCGAAAGAGAAGCAAGCACGCGATATGGTCGGCAAGCGCGTTGAGATACCGGTCCACTACGATATGTGGATGCGTGGCGCGCGTTTTGGCCGCGTTGTCGGGCTGTCATGGGAGTACGGTTCCGGCCAAAAGGTCATCCGCGCGATCCGCGTGAAAATGGAACACCCGCAAGTCAAGCGTCTCGTCAAGATCGCACGTATTGACTTCGATTACGTTACGATCCGTTAGCTTTTGTGTTGTGGCCGATACGTTCGGCCACATGACAAGCGCTAGTGCTTGAACAACGGAGAGACAAAATGCGTAAACCATCAACCGGCGTCACCACAACGGTCCGCCTTCGCGGCTACCTGGTCGGCAACATATGGATGCCGAATTGCGAGTGCTTCAAGGAACTTTCCTACAGCCTTGACGACCAGTCGTCACGTTGGTCCGAACGCGGGACACTTCGCGACCATGTGCTTGCGGCGACCAACGATGGCGACTTCCAGTCGTGCAACATCGCGCATGGCGAGTTGGTCATCACGCGCACCAAGGGACGCCGCAAGGTTACCCGAAGCTTCCCTCTAAGTATGTTCCCTTCAGTCGCCGATTGCCTGCACAGCGATCCCGACTGGTTTCCCGACTACGGGGGCGACGACTAGCAGCCATGCGCCTTGCTTAGGGTCGGGCTTCGGCGGCTAACATGGATTGCGTATAGCCTTCACGTTACGCCACGCAACGCGCGTGGCGTATGGTGAACGCTAACGTTCAACCAGGAGAGAAGCAAATGGCAATTGGATACAAAGACCCTATTCCGGTCCAGCTTAGTAACCGGGACGCATACACGTTACGCATGGCTCTTGTCGTTGCGTTGATGTACGCCCCTAACAATCAGCTAATAGGCGAAGCACGGATAATCGCCGAACGCCTGTTAGATGATACCGACCGTTCCCGCGACAAGAGCGTTGAACTGCTACAGTAAGACGTACGTGCTAACGTGCGTACGTCTTTGAGCAACGTTAGGAGAGAAGCACATGCTTACGAGAAAATGGCATATCACGTATTACCCTATGGGCGATTTCTGGATGGTATGGAGCAACGACTACCCAACCGACGGGATCGAATACCAAAGCAAGGACGCCGCGCAACGCGAAGCCTATAAACGCAATAAGGCAATCCGCAATGCGTGATATCCTCCGCGCCACGCTTGAAATGGCCGTGTTGACAATGTTTATCGGCACGGTTATCCTGTATCTCGCAACGGCCATCGGTTAGGAGAGAAACCAATGACACTCTATCGCGGCTATGAGATTGTCCGCAATGAAGCAGGCGACATCACCTGGACAGACGAACGTGGTTTCGTCCATAACGGGCGGATCGACACGCGCGGCGGCTTCAAATCCGAAGACGAAGCGATGGACAATATCGATGCGTACAAGCGTAATATGCTCACGCGAGCCGACAAGCCTAAAACGTAAGTGTGAGGGCTACGATACGCCATGAAATCCCTTTGACGTACGTTTAGGAGAGAAACTATGGACGGCAAAATTGTAGGATACGAATGGGCGGACATACAGCGCGCGCAGCAAGGCGGTAGGCTCGCTTCGCAGGTGGATACGTCCAAGCCCGGCGATTACGGCGCGGACCCTATCGGCGACGGAAAGTTTCGTATGGTGCCATCTGGCGACATCGTGGACTATGCCGAGCGTTGCCGTAGGCTCGCGCGATGACGTACGAAGTATACGCCACGTCATACCAGACAGAGAACTATTGCGGTGCGTACCGGCATGGCGTTCTTGTCCTGATACGTTTACGCGATCAAGCGTCGTGTTTGCTCGATTTGGCCGTGTTGACAATGTTTATCGGCACGGTTATCCTGTATCTCGCAACACTGGTTTATTAGGAGAGAAACCAATGCCCAAGCCCGACGAACGCAAAGCGCAATACGCGATGGACCAAATCCTCGAAACGCGCGACAAGCTGACAAAGCTAATCGCGCTTTGGGAAGACGGTGCCAGTTCACAGCTTATCACGCGCAAGCTGGCAAAGATCGAAGGCGATCTAATCGCAATCCGGCACGACCTGGAAAAGTTTCAAGCGTAAGTGTAAGGGCTACGATACGCCATGAAATCCCTTTGACGTACGTTTAGGAGAGAAACTATG
>ERZ650311.130-NODE-130-length-47791-cov-16.545354_pt1 | contig 47791 bp, 40 predicted proteins | sample MGYA00376247_ERZ650311 | MGnify/ENA primary metagenome ERZ650311 (study PRJEB26733, sample SAMN07839324) | wastewater metagenome | biome: small river; feature: stream; material: water | place: USA: North Carolina | collected 2016-07-28 ... | reverse complement strand
CCCTGGCTCCATTGTGCCGATCATCAAGTGGCTCCTATGTGCCGGTCGGTGACAGCATGGACAGCAGACCTGCGCGCCCAGTCAGGCCCGCAGGTCTTTGCCCGTACCGCTCCCGGTGTGATTCTGATCAAGTCCACCGCCGGCGACGGGGATGCGTGGGGCGGCGAGCAGGGCTCTGGCTTTGTCATCTCGAACGCGGGGCTCGTACTCACGGCCAAGCACGTGGTGCCCGACCGCACGCCGAGTCCAGTCATCGTGGCGACGATCAAGGGCCGTCCGTACGTACTGTCCTTGGTCAAGCGTAGCCCGACCAAGGACGCTGCGCTACTGCGCATCCTCGGTGCGCCGACTGATTTGCACACCGTTCCGATACGGCGCACGGCCGCGGCCGCCGGCGAGGCGATCTTCGTGCTCGGATACCCCATCGGATTGCCCGATACCCACATGGTCGACGGCATCGTGGGAGCAAAACCCGACGACGATCTCACCACGAACTCATTGATCAACCAAGGCAACAGCGGCGGACCTGTCGTGGACGCCGCTGGCTGCGCCATCGGGATCGTCTATAGCGGCATCGAGAGCGTTGGTGGAGTGGCCGTGACGGGCGTGAAGTTCGCCGTGCCGGCCGCGGGCTTCATCGACTTGGTACCCGACTCGGTGTGGGCCGAGGCTGCCGCGCACAACTCTGCGGCCGAGGGCATCATTCGTGTCACCGACACACTGTCGAGGCTTCAGACAGATCATGGGCTCGCCGAGACGGTCAAGCAGTACCACGACACCATCGCCGCCAGGCCAGGCTACGTGATTGAGGCGATCGAGCGGGTCGACAAGCTGAGCTTGAACCCGACGGCCCTCACTTTCCCGACACCCCAGATTTCCGACGACAGAAAGTCGATGACTTTCGACTACTCGCTGTCGAGCGGTCCGATCTTCGACCGGCGCCGAAGCTGGATCGACATGGCGGTCTATACGCGGCAGCGTCCCGCCGGGGCCTCGTCTGGGGCATCAGCGGCGCCGACCTGCCCGTAAGCGTTAGCCTGGACAGACAGGTTGACCTGCACCTCAATCGCACTGGATTTGTAGACATCGAAGGCGAGGATCCGTATGAGTATGGCCCTCCCGAAATCATCGTCACCATCTCGAGGAACGAAGGAACGAAGAGCTACTCGGCGGCTTCATGGACCTCATCGAGAAGAAAGGCCTTTCCCTTTCAAAGGGTTGTTGGCGAAGCTGACCCTGTCGGCCTTCCGAAGCGGTCGTCCATGCAGATGGCCGAGAACGGCCGCTCCGGGTCGGGTCGAGCCCGTCGCACGACGCGGGAGCGGTCGTTCACGGTCGGAGCCGCTTTGGTGACGCCGCAGGCGCTGGCGTGTCTAGGACTTGGCGATGCTCACGATGATGTCGGTCGGTGTAGTGGGGTGGGCCTAATGCGGTGACTATGCGCTCATGCGTTGACCATCTCCAGCCGTAACGGCTACGGCCGATCGGGGGGCGCGCCCTCGGGAAGCCTCTTTGGGCGGTTCAACTTCACCTTGACACTTCAGGCATAGCTGGCATTGAGCGCCGGCAACAGCAGGCCCAGGTTAAGGTGGCGTTCCGGCGCCCCCCCGGATACACTGAGTCAATCACCGCCTAAGGGAGAGCCACTTATGAGCAACTTGCAGTCGGTCGAGGTTGTCTTCGTTTGCCCCGACCCCAGCGAAGCGGAGGCGTTGTACGCCCAGTTGGAGGCTCTGAAAGGCCCGGGCGGCGCGCTTGCTGTCGACGGCCTGGAACTCAACACGGAGTTGGGTGCGGTTAAGTCGACGAAGGTCATCACGTTCGCCTTAGTGTTCGGTAGCGGAGTCGCCAACGGCGTTGTCGGCAATGCCGTCTACGACGTCCTCAAGTCAGCACTGACATCCCAGTGCGTCATCGCCGGCGAGCCCGTCGACAAGGCGACCACGGCCGACAAGGCGAGGCTCGAGGCAAAGGTGCGAGCGAGCGCGCAGCCCCATACCGGGTGCATCGCCGGCCGCTGAGACCTCGTCGCGGTGAGCGTCGACCATGGAGGCGGCAAGCGCTGACCAAATAGGAGCCCTTCTGGCGCGCCTCGCGGATGGGCTCGCCACTGGCGTATTGCACGCGGTGCCGACGACGGCGCTCATCGTCACGAGGATGCGCAACAGCAGCGTCGGCCTTGATGACATGCACCGGCTCTCGTCGGCCTTCCTTGACGACCGCAGGCAGAGCATGAAGGGCGTACTTGGCCCGCACGCCTACGAAGTGCCGGACGTGGGCTTCGACTTCTTCCCTATCTTCGAGAGCTGCGCATCAACGTTCATTGACCGAGACAGGACGACCATCTTCCTTAGCCTCGGGCTGATGGAGGCTCTGCGACTGGTCATCGCCAGCGCGCAACTCGAGTCGGCAATCAGACTCATCGAGAAGGACCAGGCCATCACTGACGAGTTGGGTACCCGCGGTCGCGGCAAGGCTGTCGAGGAGCTGCGGTTGATGATTCAGTACTTCAACGCAAGCGCGGTGCTTCACTTCAAGGTGCCGCGGAGACTGCCAGCGGCGGCCAGCCTCCTCGATGCCACCACCAGGCACCGCGTTGACGTCGTGCTCGAAGCGGTGCTGATGTTTCTGCTGCTGCACGAGCTCGGGCATGTCGACTACCGCCGACAGTCGAAGGTGCCGGACCAGCCGCCGCACCTAGTCTGGGAGTTTGCCGTTCCAGAGGACGTGGGCGAGGCCAAGCGCGAGGAGTTCTATGCAGACGCCTTTGCGCTCCGCTCGGTCCCCGAGGCCTTTGCCTTGCCCCTGGTACACGCGGCGACCTTCTTCTTGCTCCTTCACAACTACGTGGATGCAACGGCAGGAGTGGGTCCGACCACTCATCCTTTGTGCGTCAACCGTATCGCCACGCTCTACGCGCTCGCGCGCGGCATCGCCCCACTCGACGCCGTAGGCCACGACGCTGTCGCCGTCGCCCTGGAGGCTGGCACCAAGGTGTGGTCGCTGCCGAGTGAGCACTTCTCGGTGGACGCGCTTCTGCGTTACACCGAGGCCTTGAACACCGTTGACTGGCAACCCGCACAAGACGCGCTCCAGCTGCTTGCGGCCCACGTGCACCCCGACACCGAGGCTTCGTAGATGCTGGCAGCAGAACCTGCCAAACCTGCGCTCTCTGGCGAGGGCGAGCTCTTCGAGGGCCTGCTCAGCACTTCCGCACGGTCGGCATTGGCGCGCAGCGGGTTCGTCTCGTTCGCGCGGTCAAGCGGCGCCGATATCGAAGGCTACGTTCAGCACTTCAGCGGCCTCTGGGCTGACGTCGGAGACGGGTTCGTCCCCGACCCCAAGGAAGTGCTACGCCAGATGGACCAACGTGAGTCCATGCTGTATGACCTTTGGCAGCTAGCACTGCGCGACGACTTCGTCAAAGACACACCTCCGCTCGTGGCGCAGGCGCCCGTCACTCGCACTGCCAATCCAGTCATCCTGCGGTCGGCGTTCCTCAAGCGACCGTTGATTGTCATGTCCGAGGGACTGTGGAGCTTCGTGTGCGCCGCTGCTATGGGGGTGCTCCACTGGGCAGAGGGAACCGGGGAGCGCGAGGCGTTCGGCGTACAGCTCTTCAGGAATGCCGCCGCATCGTGGGTAGCGAACGACCCACGCATCGGCCCGAGTGGGATGGACATGGCTCGCGGTGCGACACTGGACATGGAGACGGGGGTCTTTGGCGCCGGTCTTGCCGATGCCGTGTTCACTTGGGCGTTCCTCCATGAGATCGGCCACTATGCGCTGGGACACCTCCCTGTGACTCAGCGCCTACTCGGAACAGCGCCCGATGGACAGGGAACCGCTGCGACACTGACCTACGACCAACAGAATGAGCTGGCGGCTGATGCCTTCGGCTTCGAGCGGTACCTTGGTCTGATGCCGTACTCCGCCGAGATTCGGAAGAACCTACGCTTCGGCCCTCAGATAGACCACGCACCAATAGTCGTGTTTGAACTGATGGATCTCGCCTACCGATTGGAGGGAGCAGAGTCCCTCCTCATCTCGCAGACGCATCCAGCACCGCTCACGCGGGCGAGGCGCCTACTCGAGCTTGGCTCCGGACGCTTCTCCGGAGAGGGGCTGGACTGGCACGCGTACTGGGCAGAGCGACTTGCTGCCTTCCGGCGCGAAGTTGGCGCCTAGGCATGCGACACCTGCTCACCAAGTGGCATCCCGAAGACGACCCGCTGAGTCGCGAGCAGTACGACGTCCTTGAGGGGCTCGTGGGCGAACTGCTGACGGAGGCAGCCGTCGAAGGGTTCCTCATCGTCTGTTCCCGCTTCGTTGACGAGTTCGGCGGACACCGAACCGCGGAACTCGCCCGCATCTTTCACACGGACAAGCTGGAGGGAAAGCAAGCGCTCATCCGTAGTCTCGAGCACATGCGCGATTGGGTCGGAGGCATGGTCGGCTACGAGCGCGACTATCCAGTTGAAATCATCCCGGCGCGACCAGCGTTCCCTCAGTTCCGGATTGTCGGTATCGAGACGCTTGCCCCGTGTCTGTATCGAGTTCTTGACTCGACGCGAACGGTATCAGGTGAGAACAAGGAACCCTTCATCGACTTCATTGCGCGAACGCGGAGCCTACCTGCCGTGCCCAAGCAGCGCCGACCCGTGCGCCGCACAAAGCCGAACTTCCACTGGTGTTCGTATGACGCCTGGGCCACACCCCATGCCACTCGGGAAGCGCTCCAGATACTTCCGACTTGGAGCGACTGCCGCTTGCGCGCAACCGTCCTGACGGAAGATGTCCGCCGGTCCGCCTACGTTGCCTTCAATGGAGACCGCCACGACCCAGAGGATGAGAAGTTGCGCTTCTACGGCTACTACTATGAGCCGCTCGCCCAAGAGCATCCGGAGCTGCCGGGTGGGAGCGTGCAGATTGCGCTAGAAGGCGGGCCGCGCGTGCATCGCCTGGAGTTATTTGACGAGGGCGCCGGCGTCTGGCGCGAAGTCTTCGGCCCAGGCGTAGCTTAGATGGCTCCGGCAATGCAATCGCCGCAGGAGTACCTGGCGTACCTCACCCAGGTGTCGCGCAATCGGCATGACGCCTGGTGGCTCGTGAGCGAGCAAACGGGCACACCTGAGAGCCGCCGCACCAAGCTGATGGCAACTCTTCGATTCTTCGGACAGGAGCAACGTGCCACTGAACTCGAGGCACTCCTCGACTCGGAACAGCTCAAATCGGACCTGAGTCCAAGCCTTCTCGGCGTTGTGGACCAAACGGCCCGCGACCTCGAGGAGTACTTGCTACCGAGCGAGGTCGAGGTCTTCCGCAGAACCGTGTTCGGGCTACTGCCCTTGAGCGCTGTTGACGGCTTCTGCGTCGACCGAACCCCGTGGGGCGCGAAGCTCGACGGCTACCTCGTGGTCTTGAACGAGGGCCTGTTCATCTGCGCGCAGCTCCTGGCCAAGGCGTTCTTGCTTGAGAACCTGGACGGCGACCTCCTGGAGTTCAAGCAGCCAGGGGTCGAGTCGTACCGAAGGGCCATCGAGCATTTCTTGGCGCCGTCAGCCAAGCACACCAACAGCGTCCTCTTCGAGGGAGTCCCGCCCGATATCGAAGGCGCGTTGTCGGCGGCGCAGATGCAGATGACCATCCTCCTTCTGCAGTTCGTCCTTCTGCACGAGATAGGACACGCGGTACACCGGGACCACGAGCTGATGGCCGAGTATCAGTTTCATGTTGCCGGCACGCAGGCGACGGTCAAGCAAACGGAGCGGCACTGGAGTGCTGAGTACGCCGCCGATGGCTATGCGCTGGAGCGCATCCTCGGCCACACCACGGCCGATGCGAGCCGGTGGGCTAACTTCGTTGTCATCTATGTCTTTTTCCACTGGCTGAGCGTCGTAGAGAGCGTGACGGGGAAGCCTCTGTGTCCGCTCCACCCGCCGCCGGCAGTACGCGGGGATGCGCTAAGAAAAGTGATGACAGACCGCGTACCGTTGGATAGCCAAACCGCCGCCCTTGTCGAGAAGTCGTTCAAAGTGCTGGAGACCTGGGCGCGTCTGAGTTAAGCGGCGGACGGCTGCCCGGTCTAGCCTCTGCCCCGCTGTGCGGCAACGCGTCGAAAGTCCGTCGGACCTACGCCTTTCTTGCGAATGCGATTGAGTTCCGGGACCAGCCACTCCATCTCTCGCACTGCCAGGTCTTGTCCCAGTCCTTCGACGACTCCAAAGTTCGGCGCGAGCGTGTTCATCGCCTCAAGCGCGTCGATGATGTCGCTCTGTCCCTGGCTATACGCTTCCGCGAGCTCGGTGCTGCGATTGCCTTCGGGGTCGGCGTTTAGTCGCAGATAGGCGTGGAGCGTGGCGTCGCGGACGTCCGGGTGAGGATGGAATTCCTTGGCCGTGTACACGAGACTGGCGTTGCGCCGCCATAGCTCAATCAAACGGAACAGCAGCGTGACCGCGCGCCCGATGTGATGAAACCGCTCGACGTCTGAGGCGGTGGTGAGCACCTCGTGCGGCACAAGCGGCTGCCCGCTCAATGCGTTCATCGTCAGATGCCGTAAGGCCATGACGTCTGCGTCGAGCTCAAGCACCTTGTAGCGGCTGGACTCCACGTGGCTCTGCTCGGTGGACGTTGTGACCGCGTGCAGCCTCGCGCCGGGGCTACCGTCGTTGATGGCCGCGAGATGCCCGGCCGCCACATGATAGAACTCGTGGAGCAGCGCGAACTCCAAGGTCAGCAGCGCTTGGTCCCTAGCATATGCAGCCCGAACTGGGTCCGACGGCCGAGGGGAAACGACTACTGCCACTGGCTGTTCGGCCTCAGGGTCTCCAACTTCAGTGAACAGCTCGCGCCGTGAGAGCAGTGCGTCCCAGGCCAGGAAGATGTCTCGCGCAAACGGCAGCGTAAACAGCACGAAGCTGGTCGGCACCTCCTCCGGCTTGGCAAAAGGGTCGGCAACGGCATAGGCGTCCTGGCGGCCACTGCTGGACTCGCCAGTATCAAGCGCCCTCTCGACGATGCCGAAGTGAAGGCGATGGTGGAGGTCTATCGCCTCGAGTTGCTGCGCCGAAGACGCCAGGAAGGCGCGAGCGGCCACGGAGAACTCGCCGAGACCGAGGTCAAGTCGCGAGTGCAGGCCGTAAGGCATCTCGACGAGCTTGGACAAGCCGCCTAAGCGCCTGAGGTAACGCGCACAAGCTTCGGCGGCGCTTGCTGGCATGGCTCCTGAACATGCTGGCTCCTGTGACGATTCTAGCGCGGATTCCTCTCACGGAGGACATCGCACAAGCGGGCAGCGGTCCTGCATGCCCAACACCTCGCGTCGCCCGTCGGTGTCGGTACCGATGGCGATTATGGCGGCTACCGAGACGATCTGGCCGGCCTCACGCTGAATCGACCCGGCTTTCGCGGAGGCCACTTGGTTAAGTTAGGCCACTGGACCGCTTAGGGCATGCCGTTACACAAAACTCGGGTGGCATTCCGTATGATTCGCGTAAGTACTTGTTCTTATATGAAGCTGCGATAAATTTTACGTAAAATATGCAGAGTGACAACACTTTTTTTAATGAGAATAGTTCATGCCGAAGGAGTTGTGTGTAACGGCATGCGTTTGGGGAACCCGGGGCGATTCAATTTGATTGCTTTCGATGGGTTGGCATCCTCGATTTCCATGCGAGATTATCCGTGGATCGTGGGTCAGGTTATGGGGGGTGTAAAACCGCCCATGCTGCGCTCGTAGCTGACGACGAGATGCCCGCCGCGCCCACGGCATGTTCCGACTAGCAAGCGTCCCAGGCAGGAGCAGTGTTAGCTGGTGTGGTGGTCGGCATTACAGGCTTCCGTACGCAGTGCCATTTTCATCGTTGGGCGGTAGATATCCGCCCGGCCATAACTGTTTCGACGAATGCTCGGTTCTTCAAAGCAATCTGCTGCGTTTCTGGCCTGGCAGACTGGTCAAGATCGAGCCGTAGGTGTCTCAATGCATAGAAGAGGAACGCCTGACGGCACTGAAACTCGACCTGGCCGTCCTTCATCCCGAAGTCGAGCTCTATCGCTCGCCTATGAGATTCAGATAAATTCGGATGCGGAACAAGCACCAGGGGCACGATGGAGTGCCACTCTTGGTCGTCTTCAGCGCTGGCCGTCGCTGCGGGCTCTGATCCGTTGACCTCGAGCATTCGGGCAATCACGAAATCGCGGAACTCCTTGCGCGTGTGACAGTAGGCACGAGCGTGCCAGCGAAATCCGTCATGGGCTAGCGCATGGGGAGACAGTGTTCTCGAGGTCGGATGCGGTCGTGTCATCGACTGATAGAGGACTCGCAAGGCCGTGCCCTCACGGATTGCCTTCAACAACGCGACAAGGACATCAATGCGAAACGTTCGTTCGGGACTAGGGACGGTAGCCACCGTGGGAGTCCATGCGAGGAAGCTGCTGGGCCCCGAGTCAAAGCCGGCCACTTGATCAAGCAGCTCGCTGAGGTAGCGGCTTGCGTCGCTCGAGGCGTAAAGAGGGCTGAAGCCGTCCGAGGCGAGGTAAGCCCGCGAGCTTCGGTCGTACACAAGGTTGCCTGGCGCCAGCTCGGAGTACCGGGATATGTCCAGAGACGCTTGCGGCACGGAGATGCCGAAGAAGTCCACCAGGTCCCCTCTATTGAGTCGGCCGTCCCATCGCAAGCGGAAGTCGATGAATTCCAGCCGTCGTTCTTGGCTCCACCTGCTGGTCGGGCGTCCGGCCGCCTTGGCGGTGTCTGATGTGGGGCTGCTACGTTCTTTCATGTTGAAGATTTTGCCATAAGAATAAAAACTAGACGAGTATAAAAAGTAGTCGTATATTTGAGAGACAGTTCCGCTTGGAGGTTCAAGGTGCGAGTCGCGAACGGCAGTCGAGTCGACGGAGGTGTTGCATGAAGGCGCTTCGTGGTGCTGCAGCCTTCCGCAATCTGCGGGAGCAGCCGCTGTGGAAACTGCTTGCGGCCGCCAAGGCCCCAGTGGTGATTGCGCTGCTGCAGGCATTGTTCATGGAGGCTGACAAAGCTCTGCCGGGCTCGGTGCTCCTGGAACGTCTTGCTCGTGACGTCGATGCTCTTCGCTCGGCAGGCGAAGACCTGCCGCAGGCGCCTCAGGCCTATGTCGCCGAATGGCTCAACCAGGGATGGCTGACGCGGCGATTTCCGACCGGCGCTCCCGAGGAGGAGTACGAGCTGTCGGCTGAGGCTCTGACCGCGCTGCGCTTCGTCACCGGCCTGTTGAAGCCAAGGACTACCGCGACCGAGAGCCGGCTGTCAGTCGTCATCCACCAGCTGTCACGCTTGGCCGAGGAGACGAACACCAGCCCTGAAGCTCGTATGGCAGCACTACGCGCTGAGCGCGACCGCATCGACAGGGCCATCGAAGAGGTCGAACGTGGAGCCGTCAAGACACTCGCACCTGACCGAGCGCTGGAGCGCGCGCGAGAGGTCATTGCCCTGGCGCAGGAACTAGCTGCCGATTTCCGGAGCGTTCGCGACGAGTTTGAACGCCTGAACCGCGGGCTGCGGCAGAGCCTCATGGAGAACTATGGCAGCCGCGGCGATGTGCTGGAGCAGCTCTTCGCAGGCGTGGACCTCATCGGCGAGAGCGATGCTGGCCGGACCTTCAATGCCTTCTGGCGGCTGCTGACAGACAGCGAGCAAGCCACCACTTTGCGGGAGTCATTAGATGAAGTAACGGGGCGCCCCTTCGCCCGGCAGCTTGAATCACACGAGCGGAAGTTCCTGCTGGGGCTGACAGGCGCGCTGCTCAACGAGGGGCGTGGTGTGCACGACGTACTGCAGCACTTCGCCCGCAGCCTGAAAAGCTTCGTCCAGAGCCGGGAGTTCCTCGAGCACCGTCGGCTGCACAGCTTGCTGAAAGAGGCAACACAGGCGGCATTGAGTGCCAAGGACATGGTGCGCCCAAACGAGCAGGTCGGCTTCGAGCTCATGCAATCCAGCAGCCGCATTCGGTCGGTATCTCAGTGGGCTCTGTATGACCCGGCGCAGCGTGTGACCGATTCGTCGATGCTTGCCGCCGAGCCTTCAGAGCTGGACCTCGACGCGGTGAGCGAACTTGTCCGCCAGTCTGAAATCGACTTCCGGACGCTCAAGGCGCATCTGCGCTCCATTCTCGAACGCCAGTCGCAGGTCACCATCGGCCAGGTCCTTACGGAGTTCCCGGCAGAGCAGGGGCTCGGCAGCGTCGTTGGATACGTGGCCCTGGGGGCCAAGCATGGCGAAGTCACGGACGGATCCGAAGTCGTTTCGTGGGCCGGTGACGACGCGACGCAGCGTCGCGCCAAGGTGCCGACCATCTATTTCATGAGGGAGCGCTATCTTGAACTCGTTGACTGATTCGACGGACGAGCCTCTTGCGGAGGAGCAGGCACCGGACGCGCCGACCGTAGAAGCGACAATCTTCCGCGGCGACAAGGGCGGACTTCCCGTCGACACTCGGCGGGTGCTCGTGCAGTTGCTTCTGGGCCCTTCGGTGGATGCTCGGCGCCAGTCCAAACTCTGGCCAGTGCTGCTGCGCGACGAAGCCGTCATTCGGTCGCGTATGCACGACCTGTTCTTGGAAGTCGTCATCGACCACGAGCAGCGCGTCGCGTTCACACGGCAGGTCGTCTCCGAAGAGTTCGACGTGCCTATCCTGCTGCGCAAGGCGTCGCTGACCTTCTTGGAGACGGCGTTGCTGCTGTTTCTGCGCCAGCGCTTGACCCAGGCCGATGCTCAGGGCGAGCGCGCGGTCGTGTCCTTCGACGACATGCAGCAGCACTTGTCGGTGTTTGAGCGGGACAGCAATCCCGACCACGCGAGGTTCGAACGGCAGATTGTCAACGCCGTTGACAAGGCCAAGAAGCTGAGCCTGCTGCAGTTTATCCGCGGCTCTGGCGAGCGCTATGAGGTGGCGCCGACGCTGAAGCTGTTGTTCTCTGCTGAGGAAATTCAGGACTTGGCGAGAACTTACGCCTCGTTGGCATCTGCGCCAGCGGCGGCTCACGAGGACGGTATCGAAGGCGACGGACAGTTTGATAACCCGGTAGATGAGGAAGAAGCGCTGTGAACCCCTTTGGCCAAACTGCCCTGCTCGAAGGCGCCGATGACCAGTTTCGGCTCACTCGCATCCAGACGTTCAACTGGGGCACGTTCTCCAACGTCTTCGACTTCCCAATCCCCAAAGAGGGCTACCTCTTTGTCGGCCCATCCGGCTCGGGCAAGTCGACGGTCTTGGACGCTCATGCGGCATTGCTGACACCACCGAAGTGGGTGGACTTCAACGTCGCTGCGCGCGAGGCCGAGCGACATGGGCGTGACCGCAGTGTTATGACCTACCTTCGGGGCGCTTGGGCGCAGCAGACGGGCGATGGCGGTGAGTACGTCTCGCAGTACCTGCGTAGCGGCACGACTTGGTCGGCCATCGCTGAGACCTACTGCGACGAGCAGGGCCATGTGGTCGTTCTCGCCCAGGTTCTATGGGTCAAGGGAAACTCGACGGCCTCAGGGGACGCCAAGCGCTTGTATCTGACCCTGGAGCGCGAGTTTGACGTGCAGGAACTGGAGTTCTTTGCCAAGAACGAGTTCGACACGCGGCGCTTCAAGCACGACCTGCCTGATGCCAAGGTGCATACCGAGTTCAGCGCCTACCAGGAGCGCTTCCGCCGCTTGCTGGGTATCGATAACGAGCGTGCGCTTCGGCTCCTGCACAAGACGCAATCGGCGAAGAACCTCGGCGATCTGAACGTGTTCCTGCGGGACTTCATGCTCGATGAGCCCGAGACATTCGGCATTGCTACCAGCCTGGTCAACGAGTTCGGGGAGCTCAACGAGGCGCACCAGGAGGTGGTGGCTGCTCGCAAGCAAATCCAGACGCTCAAGCCGGCGCGTGATGAGCACATGGAGTTGGGGCGAGGTAACAACGAGCGCAACTGCTTGCAGGCCATCCAGACCGCCACTGACCAGTACCGAGAGTTTCGTCGCAAGGCTCTCCTCGATGAGCGGGTTGCGGAACTGGAAGTGGACAAGGAGGCGTCTCGCCAAGAGGTTCAGCGGCTATCCCAGATTGCCGACAGCGAGTTCGAGAAGCTGACGGATTTGCAGCGACAGAAGCTCAACATGGGCGCTGAAGTTCTTGACCGTCTGGAAGAAGATATCAAGACGGCCGAAGCTGAAAAGCCTGTCCGAATGGCAAAGCGCGACCAAGCGGCTGCGGCCTGCCAGGCCATGGGCTGGGCTGTGCCCGACGGCGTCGTTTGGTTCGTTCAGCGGGTGGACGCTGCCAAGCAGCGTGTTCTGAAGTCCCGCGACCTGAAGAAGGAACTCGAAGGCCGCAAGGATCAGCTCAAGACTGACCATCGTCAAGCGAGTGATGACTTCGCCAAGACGGTGGCTGAGGTAAGGGCGCTTGAGCGCCAGAAATCGAACCTTCCGGCGCGGCTGGTGGACCTGCGAGAGCGCATGGCGCGCGACCTTTCGATCCCGGAAGAGAAGCTGCCCTTCGTTGGAGAGCTGGTGGAAGTGCGTTCCGACTCAGCCGAATGGCAAGGTGCCATCGAACGTGTTCTCGGCGGCTTCGCACGAGCCATCCTCGTCGATGACAAGAACTACTCCGCAGTCTCCGGCTACTTGAACGAGCGCAACATCGGCGAGCGCCTGGTGTACTTCCGGACCATCCAACAGACCTCTGGGCGTACCCCCGGTCCGAACTCGCTGGTGCGCAAACTGAACCTGGCGCCAGGGCCCTTCGGTGATTGGGTTCGCGAGGAGCTGAAGCACGCGTTTGACCTCGAGTGCGCGGACACCATGCAGATCTTCCAGAATGCGCCACGCGCGGTCACGAGGGAAGGTTTGGTCAAGCACAGCACGACCCGGCACGAGAAGAACGACCGACACAACGTCAACGACCGCAGCCAGTGGGTCCTGGGCTTCGACAACAAGGAGAAGCTGGCGCTCTACAAGAGCCGCGCGGCAGAGCTAGGTGGGCGCATCTCCGAACTGCAGACAGCGCTCGAGAAAATTGGTGACGAAGAGGATCTCCAGCAAGAGCAGCTTCTGCACTGCCAGAACCTGTCGAACCTGACCTGGAATGATGTCGACGTTGGCGCTCTCCTGGCTCGCATCGACGATTTGACGATGCGTCTGAAGGCGGAACGGGATGCGCGGCCAGACTTGGCCATTCTCGACGACCGTATCAAAACGCAGGAGACGGTGCATTCCAAGGCTGTCGGCAAGAAGAATGACGAGGACGCGAAAGGCCGGGGCATCGCCAAGGACCTCGAAAAGCTGAACGGCAAACTCGCCGAGCTGGCGCGTCTGTGGCCAACTTCTGATCGCGCGCCGGCGTTCGCAGACCAGATTGCAGCCAGGTACGAGGCCGTTGGCAAGGAAGTCACTCTTGAGAGTCTCGACCAAGTGCATGCGCAGGTCGACCGAGGGCTCAGCATCGAGTTGCGAGTGCTGGAGTCTCGCTTGACGGAGTTGAAAGGTTCCATCGTTCAGCGGTTCGTTGAATTCAACCGCTTGTGGCCTGCAGTCGCTGGCGGTCTAGACGCAACGCTGGAAAGTGCGGACGACTACTTGGCCAAGCTCAAGCGTCTCGAAGACGACAACTTGCCCGCCTATGAGGGCCGCTTCTTCGGCCTGCTACGCGAACAGAGCGACCAGAACCTCACGTTGCTGGCGACCAAACTGGACGAAGAGCGCTCGGCTATCCGCTCACGCATGGAATTGGTTAACGAGAGCTTGAAAACCGCGCCGTTCAACCCGGGGACCCACTTGGTCATCGAGACGATGGACAAGTCTCTCGAGGACGTGCGGCTGTTTCGTGCGAGCTTGAAAGAGTCGCTCAGCCACTCGTTCTCGAATGACCGCGATCTGGCCGAGGAGCGTTTCAAGACCTTGGCGGCCTTGGTCAAGCGTCTTGCGAGCCAGGAGACCGTGGACAAGAACTGGCGCAACCTGGTGCTTGATGTCAGGCAACACGTGGAGTTTGTCGCTCGTGAGCTTGACGGCGACGACATCGAGGTGGAGGTCTACCGCAGCGGAGCCGGCAAATCGGGTGGGCAGCGCCAGAAGCTGGCGGCGACCTGCTTGGCTGCAGCGCTGCGCTATCAACTTGGTGGTCAGGACAGGGCGTTGCCGAGCTACTCCACCGTGGTGCTTGACGAGGCTTTCGACAAGGCTGATGCCGAGTTCACGGCGATGGCGATGAATATCTTCAAGACCTTTGGCTTCCAGATGATTGTGGCGACGCCACTCAAGTCGGTGATGACGCTGGAGCCGTTCATCGGCGGCGCCTGCTTCGTGCATATCAAGGACCGCAAGAAGTCGGCTGTCATTCCCATCGAGTACGACCGTGGCGCTCAACGCTTGAAGCTGACCCAGGATGTTCGCAATGCCGAAGAAGCTGCTATCTCCTGACGCCGCTCGGGACTTCCTAGTTCGGCGCTTCAACAACCAGCACCAGAACTGGTTGGCAGGCGAGGGTGCGTGGCCGCTGACGGTCAATTTGGGTGTCCCGACCGAAAAGGACATCACGGACGACGTGGCAGCAGTCAGGGCTTGGGCATCAGCCTGGCAGTCGAGGACGGGGCCAGGTGAGCTTATGTTCGAGGAGCGCCAGTTTGCCAGGCTGGGCCGGCATCGGCTGCCGGTCAGCTTGACCTTGCCGGATGCGGCGGCTGTCGCTGATTGCGTAGGGCAGTTGCGGCGCTGGGAAATTGCTACGCAACGCTGTCAGCAGATGCGGGAGCGGTGGCCAGACATGGGGGGGCGTGCGCTCGCAACACGGTTCGATGTGCTTGCGGACTATTCCGCCGTGGACTTCGAACGGCTAGTGTCCCTCTTGGCCTGGTTGAACGCGAACCGAGCATCAGGCTTGTATCTTCGTCAGATACCGGTGGAAGGGGTGGATACGAAGTGGCTTGAGAAGCGCACGGGCCTGGTCGCGGGCCTGCTTCGGTCGCTGCGTGAGGTTAGCGAAGAGGAAAGTGACTTCTATCGCCTCTTTGGGCTGAGGAAGCCGGCGCATCGGGTACGGATTCGGGCCCTTTGCCCTGCCTTGCGACAGGCCATAGGAGGTCTATGCGACATCGAAGCGCCGTTGGCAGAAATAGCGGCGTTGCCGATTTCGCCCAGGGCCGTTGTCGTTGTCGAGAACCTGGAGACCGGCCTGGCGCTACCTGACTTGCCCGACACGATGGTCGTCATGCGGCTCGGAAACGCCGTTGGTGCGGTGGGAGAACTTCCGTGGCTGGTTGGGGCAGAGGTGGTGTTGTACTGGGGTGATATTGACACCCACGGTTTCGCCATCCTGAATCGCGCACGTCGTGCCGTTCCGCATCTCCGCTCGGTCCTTATGGACGAGGAGACGCTGCTGTCGCACCGCTCGTTGTGGGTTGAGGAGGCGGCCCAGTGCCCCAACGTTCCTCTTGACGCTTTGACGGCGGAGGAGCAGTCGGTTTATGAAAACCTGAGAGTCAGCGCTTGGGGGCCTCGTATTCGAATGGAGCAGGAGCGGTTGGGCTGGGCTGATGCCATGGCCGTGCTGATGCGCGCGCTTTATGGGGGTGTGTCCTCTCAATGGGCTCGTGAACACATTTAGAGCCAGAGCAACATCGTCAAGTCGGCAGGATGCCCAACATGAATGGTCGGGCCGTTCGACCGTGAGACTGAGTTTGACCGGATCCGGTACCTTATCCTGCCCGGCGCCGACTTATGCTCTGACGCCCGGTCAGGTGTATCAGGCGCGTCACCGGCGTGTGGAGTAACGTAGCCCTCTTTGAATACCCCCGCGCGATCTATGCCGAACCGGGCGGCTGGTTTGGTTGGACTGGCCCTTGCAGCACCGACTGACTTTGTTTGTCGGTGTGAAACTTGAGACGACACACGGACTACGTCCGACAGACTTTCGCGTGCGGCCTAACGTCTTATGGATCAATGGCTTGACCGCGACGCTCTCGACCGACTTTATTTTTTCCAGTCACAGGGCCGCAAGCCACACAAAAGCCAACGCCCGATGCCAATCGGGCGTTGGCTTTTTTGCGCCCGGGCTGGTTTCACGGGGGTTTAACGCGAGGTCGTTAGCCTGCAGGGAAATCCACTTCTGCCCACGGCCATGCCCTCCATGCAAATCACGACCCCGCTGCGCACCCTTGCCGCGTCCCTGTGTGCCCTCTCCCTCGCCGCCTGTGGTGGCAGCAGCAACAACCAGGGCGAGCCCCTCGACCTGAGCATCCTGCACATCAATGACCACCACTCGCATCTGGATGCCGAAACCACCGCGCTGACCCTCAAGGACGCCGCCGGCGCCAGCCGCTCGGTCACCGTGGATCTGGGCGGCTTCGCCCGCGTCACCGCCGCCATCGAACAGCTCGCCGCCGGCAAGGCCAACGTGCTCAAGCTCCACGCGGGCGACGCCATCACCGGCGACCTGTATTTCACCCAGAGCGAAGGCCAGGCCGACGCGGTGCTCATGAACACCGTGTGCTTCGACGCCTTCACCCTCGGCAACCACGAATTCGACAGCGCCGACACCGGCCTCGTGAAGTTCATCGACTACCTGCACGCCGGCAGCTGCCAGACGCCGGTGCTGTCGGCCAACGTCCGCCCGGCGGCCGGCTCGCCGCTGGCGGCGCGCATCGCCGACTACACCATCATCCAGCGCAGCGGCCAGCAGATCGGCGTGATCGGCCTCACCGTCAAGGACAAGACCCAGTTCGCCTCGCGCCCGGATTCGACCACCGCCTTCCTCGACGAAGCCGCCGCCGCCCAGGCCGCCATCGACGCCCTGCGCGCCCGCGGGGTGAACAAGATCGTACTGATGTCCCACCTGGGCTACGACGCCGACAAGGCCATCGCGCCCAGGCTGTCGGGCGTGGACGTGATCGTCGGCGGTGATTCCCACACCCTGCTCGGCCCCGACAGCATGAAGGGCTTCGGTCTCACGCCCGCCGGCGCCTATCCCACCGCCAGCACCGACAAGGACGGCCGCCCGGTGTGCATCGCCCAGGCCTGGCAGTACGCCTACGCCGTGGGTGCGCTCGACGTGAAGTTCGACGCCGACGGCGTGGTGACCAGCTGCATCGGCAAGCCCCAGGTGCTCGTCGGCGACACCTACAAGGTGGGCGGCACGGCTGCCTCTGCGGCCGACGCCACCGCCTATCGCAGTCAGCTCGACGCCTCCGGCGTGTTCCGCACCACCACCCCGTCGGCCGCCGCCACCGCGGCGCTGGCGCCCTTCAAGGCTGCCAAGGACGCCCTCGGCACCCAGGTGGCCGGCAGCGCCGCCGACAACCTGTGCCTGCGCCGCGTGCCTGGCACCAAGCGCGACACCAGCCGCTCCAGCCTGGGCGACGTCTGCAACAAGGACGCCACCGTGATCGCCCAGGGCGGCGACATCCAGCAGCTCGTGGCCGACGCCTTCCTCGAACAGGGCCAGCGCTTCGGCGGCGCCGACATCAGCCTGCAGAACGCCGGCGGCGTGCGCGTCGATCTGGCTGCCGGCAACCTCACCGTGGGCCGCATCTACACTCTGCTGCCCTTCAAGAACACCCTCTACCGGCTGGTGCTCACTGGCGCGCAGGTCAAGTCGGCGCTCGAAGACGGCGTGGATTCGGTGATGAACGGTACCGGCACCGGCGCCTACCCCTACACCGGCGGCCTGCGTTTCCGGGTGGACATGAACCAGACCAAGGGCAACCGGGTGAGCAACCTCGAAATCCGCAACAGCAGCGGCGCGTGGGTCGCCCTCGACCCGGCCGCCAGCTACAAGCTCATCACCAACAACTTCACCGCCGAAGGCGGCGACAAGTACGACACCTTCAAGACCATCCCCGCCGCCCAGCGGGAAGACACCCTCCTGGATTACGCCGACTCCTTCCTGCAATACGTGCGCAGCAAGGGCGCCCTAGCCAAGCCGGCAGCGGCGGAGCGGAGCACGCAGGGGTATATCGAGACGCCGTGATGGGCGGGGCGGCCGGATTGTGTCGGGCTTGAGGGGCCGCCTGACCCGGCCGCGGCGGTCGGTCCTGCCGGTCGGACCACAGCCGACCGCGCGGTTCATCTATGATCGTCTTATGCGCCGCGGCGGACGCCCGCTCCATCCCGGTCGGATGATCCGCGCGTGCGGTGCCGCTGGAGCCCCGACTTCGACCATGAAATGCATTCTCGACGCGTGGCAGGCTCACCATCCGGAGCTGCTGCGCTTTGTCGCCGCCCGTGTCCCCGATTCCCAGGAGGCCCATGACCTGGTGCAGGAGGTCTTTCTCCGGGCCACGCGGCTCGATCAGGGCCTGTGTGGCGTCGAGAATCGTCGTGCCTGGCTGTTCCAGGTGGCGAGGAATCTGCTGATCGACCGTTACCGGATGGCCCGGGACGAGATCCCCCTGGAAGACGAGCCCGCGCTCGCGGACGTGGCGGACGACTCGGCGCCGGTGGAAGCGCTCTCCCAATGCCTGCCGCGGGTGCTCGGTGAGCTGTCGCCCGAGGACCGGGAGGCTATCACCCTGTGCGACATCGAAGGGCTCTCCCAGCAAGCCCTGGCCGATCGGCTGGGGCTGTCCTTGCCGGCCGCGAAATCCCGTGTGCAGCGGGCGCGTCGGCGACTGCGCGAGCAGATGGTGAGCGCCTGTCAGGTGCAGTTCGATGAGCTTGGGCACGTCTGCTGCTTTGTACCGCGTCCTCCGGCGGGCAGATAGTTTCACCCCAGCCTGCATCCTTTGGCGCACGCCTTCGTCTCCTGAAGTGAGAGCAGACTTCGAGGAGCGTCAAATGGCCCTGCAACCTACACTGGAAAACCCTGTCCGGCGCCCCGTGCTGCCCTGGCTGATGGGGGTTGGTGCGGTGTCGGTGCTCTGGCTGGCCGCCTACGCCCACTTGACGGAATTCGCCGACGGGATACTGGCCGTCGTGGGGCTGACGCGCCACACCGCGCTGGGCGAGGCCGTGCATTTCTTTTGCTACGACGCCCCCAAGGTGTTGCTGCTGCTCACCGGCATCGTCTTCGTCATGGGCGTCGTCCAGACCTTCTTCGCGCCTGAGCGCACGCGGGCCCTGCTGGCGGGCAGGCGCGTCGGGGTGGGCAATGCGCTGGCCGCGCTGCTCGGCATCGTCACACCCTTCTGCTCGTGTTCGGCGGTTCCGCTGTTCATCGGCTTCCTCTCGGCCGGTGTGCCGCTGGGCGTCACCTTTTCTTTCCTCATCTCGGCGCCGATGGTCAATGAAGTGGCGCTCGTACTGCTGTTCGGAATGTTTGGCTGGAAGGTCGCTTTCCTCTACCTCGGCCTGGGGCTGGCGGTGGCCATCGTGGCGGGGCTGGTGATCGGTCAGCTGCGCATGGAAGCGCATCTGGAGGACTGGGTCCGGCAGATCCAGAACGGCCAGCGCGCCAGCTATGTGCCGGAAGCGCTGGACTGGGTGGCGCGCTTCGAGGCTGGCCGCGAGCACGTCCGGAGCATCGTCGGCAAAGTCTGGCCCTACGTGCTGGCGGGCATCGGGCTGGGGGCCGGCATCCACGGCTACGTGCCCGAGGATTTCATGGCGTCCTTCATGGGCAAGGATGTGTGGTGGGCCGTGCCCGCCGCGGTATTGCTCGGGGTGCCGATGTACACCAACGCCGCCGGCATCATTCCCATCGTCGAGGCCTTGCTGGGCAAAGGCGCCGCGCTGGGCACCGTGCTGGCCTTCATGATGGCCGTGATCGCCCTGTCGGCGCCCGAGATGATCATCCTGCGCAAGGTGCTCAAGCCACGGCTCATTGCCACCTTCGCCGGTGTGGTGGCAGCGGGCATCCTGCTGGTGGGCTACGTGTTCAATCTGGTTCTGTAAGCGGAAGGGAGCATCGAATGAAGAGCGTCAAAGTGCTGGGTACGGGCTGCGCCAACTGTCGCAACACCGTCGCGCTGATCGAGGAGGTCGCCAAGGCGCGTGGCGCGGAAATCACCCTCGAGAAGGTCGAAGACCTGCCCGCCATCATGGGCTATGGCGTGATGTCGACGCCCGGCGTGGTAATCGACGGGCAGGTGGTTCATGCGGGCGGAGTGCCGAGCCGGAGCAAGGTCGAAGGCTGGTTCTGATCGTCCGCGTGGTGCGGCGGGGTCAGGCTTTCCTGCCCCGCGGCGCCGCCTTGCGTTTCCTGTCCTTTTCGCCTTTGGCCGCGCTCTTGGGGGCAGGTTTGGCGGCGTTGTCGGCCTGGTCGAGCCACAGCAGCGCATCCACGTAGGAGACGAAGCGCTTGAGGTAGCCGGGGGAGAGGTCGCGCATGAGCTTGAGGGATTGCAGCGCCAGCAGGTGGGAGTTGAGGGGGCCGGCGTTTTCCGGGGCCTGGGCGAGGGCTTCGGCGAGTTGCTGTTCGACCTTCAGCTCGGCCCAGATCTTCTCGAAGTAGGCGAGGGAACTGATGTCGACCGGGGCGTCGGCGTCGTCCGTGGGGCTGGCCGGGGTGCCGGTGGTGTCGGCCCGCTTGCGCTGGTCGATGTGGGTGACGAGGTCGGTGAGGAGGGGCACGCGTCGGCTGGCTTCGAGCCGGGCGATGCGCTGGCGGAGCCGGGCGAAGTGGCCGCTGGCGTGGAGCGCGGTGAGTTCATCGGCGGCGTCGGGAAACTCACCGCAGGCGCGGGCGAGGAGGGCGTCGGCCTCGCTGCGGGCTTTGTCGAGGCGTGCGGTGTAATCGGCCAGTGCGCGGACGAGGCGGGTGTCGTCCTGCGGGTGGCTGCTTCGCCGGACGAGAGCTTCAAGATAGCGCAGGCGCACCGGGTCGATCTGCCCGGCGCCCGCGGCGCGCAGGGCGGCGAGGGTGGCGGCGGGATCGAGCGGCGGTGCAGCGCTCATTTGCCTTCGGCGGCGGCCTTGGCGGAGCGGGGCACCGGGGCCATCTCCACGCGGCGGTTGCGGGCGCGGCCTTCGGCGTCGGCGTTGGAGGCGACGGGCTGCTCGGGGCCGAAGGCGGCGGCGAAGATCGACGCGGCGGGCACGCCTTCCTCGATCATCGCCCGGGTGACGGTGAGGGCGCGCTGGGCGGAGAGCTCCCAGTTGTCGGCAAACTTGCGGTTGCTGTCGCGCACCGGGCGGTCGTCGGTGAAGCCGCTTACCATCAAAATCTCGTCGCGGGTGCCCAGGTAGGCGGCGAGCGGCGCAGCGAGGCTCTTCAGCAGCTGCCGGCCTTCGGGCTGGAGCTCGTCGGAGTTGAGGGCGAAGAGCACGCTGCCGCTGATGCCGATGCGCCCGTTATCCAGCGTGACGCGGCCGGAGGCGAGCGGGCCGGCGAGGGCTTTCTCCAGCGTCACGCGGCGCTGTTCTTCCTGCTGGCGTTTGTGCACCTCGGCCTCGAGGCTGCTGGCGAGCTCCAGCTGCACGCCCAGCACGCCCACCAGGATCAGCACGAAGGCGCCCAGCAGGCCGGACATCAGGTCGCCAAAGACGGCCCAGACCGGCGTGCTGTGCTCGATGTTGTCGTCGATGCTTTCCATTGATCAGCCTTCCCCGGCGAGGGACGCCTGCCGGCTGGAAAGCTGCTGCAGGTTCTCGACGATCTGCTTCTGGGACATCACCGACAGGTCGATGATCTCCCGCGCCTGGGCCACGTAGTAGGCGAGCTGCTCGTCGCTGCGGGCGACGGATTTTTCCAGCGAGCCTTCGATGCGCTGCAGGGTTTCCATCAGCTTGTCGCTGGATTCGCTGAACAGCTCCACCGCCAGCCCGAAGGCTTCGCCCAGGCTGGCCACCTCGACGGCGCCGCTGGCAAGAAGGGTGGTGGCTTCGGCGATCTTCGCGGATTCGCTGTCCACCTGCGCTTCGAAGCGCTTGCCGATGCCTTCCAGCAGGCTGGCGGAGGAGGCCACCAGGGCGTCGATGGCGCCGCGCTGTTCGGTGGAGGCGTGGTTGATGGCGTCGAGCAGCGTGGCCAGGGTTTCCATGATGCGGCTGCGCTCTTCGAGCAGGGTGTTGTCCCGGGCCATGCTGGCGGAGAGCTCCTGGCGCAGCTGCTGGATGACCGCGGCGGCGGCGCGGGGCGCTTCGGCGGCGGTCTCCATCAGGCGGGTGACTTCGCCGATGGTCTGGCTGGCCTGGGCGCGGGCGTCGGCGCTCATGGCGCGGGCCGTGTCGCCGAGGGTCAGGCAGATCTGTTCCTGCTGGGCCAGGGTGCGTTCGCCCACGCTCTGCCATTCGGCCTTGAGGGTGGCGGCGAGGGCTTCCACCGAGGCGGTCATGGCGGCCAGGCGCTGGGTGTCGGCGGCGGCGAGCTCGCCCTGCAGCGTGGCGTGGGAATCCTTGAGGGTGGCGAGGAGCGCGGCGGCGCCGGCCTCGAAGCGCGTGGCGAAGGCCGCCAGCGCGTCGCGGGTCTCGCGGGTGAGGGTGTCGGTGCTGCGCTCGTGGGCGGCGAGGGCGGCGGCCCAGGTGTCGGCCACCGAGCCCACCGCGCTGCTGAAGCGGGTCGAGAGGCCCTCCAGCTGGGCCGCGACGCTGCCGGCGAGCTGCGCGTGCAGCGCCTGGGTGTCGCTGCGGGCGGCGGCGAGGGCCGTGGCCAGCTCGGCCTGCAGGGCGGTGTGGGTCGCGCCGACGCTCGCCAGCAGCGCTGCGGAGCGGGTGTCGAAGGTGTCGGTGTAGGTCTGGAGGGCGGTCTGCAGTTGCTGGTGGAGCTGTGCGTTGCCGGCTTCGTGGCGGGCGAGGGCGGTGGTCCAGCCTTCGGTGACGGTGGCGACGCTGCTGCCCAGGCGTTCGGCGAGGCCGTCGAGCTGGGTCTGCACCGTGTCGGCGATGCGGGTGTGGGTGTCGCCGACGTTCGTCACCAGCGCGGTGGCGCGGGCGTCGAAAGTGTCGGCGAAGGCCTGGAGGGAAGTCTGCAGTTGCTGGTGGAGGCGCTCGTTGCCGCTTTCGTGGCGGGCGAGGGCGGTGGTCCAGCCGTCGGTGACGGTGCCGACGCTGTGGCCGAAGCGTTCGGCGAGGGCGTCGAGTTGCGTCTGAACCGTATCGGCGATGCGGGTGTGGGTGTCGCCGACGCTCGCCACCAGCGCGGTGGCGCGGGTGTCGAAGGTGTTGGCGAAGGCCTGGAGGGACGTCTCGAGCTGCTGGTGCAGGCGGTCGTTGCCGGCTTCTTGGCGGGCGAGGGCGGTGGTCCAGCCCTCGGTGACGGTGGCAACGCTGTGGCCGAAACGCTCGGCGAGGCCGTCGAGTTGGGCCTGCACGGTGTCGCCCACGCGGGCGTGGAGGGCGCTGGTCTCGCGGGCGATGCCGCTCATGGTGGCTTCGACCACCGGCTGGATGGTGGCGCCGGCGATGCGGGCGCTTTCGGTGAGGCTGTCGCGCAGGGATTGATCCACCGACGTGGCGAGGCCGGTGTAGATGCGCGTGGCTTCCTGGTAGTGGCTGTGCTGGTTGGCGAGGAGCTGCTCGGAGAGCTGCTGGTTGTGGCGTTCCAGCTGGGTCATCATCGTCTGCAGGGTGCTCACCATCTCGGGCAGGGCCTGGGCCTGGCCCTGCAGGGCGCGGTAGGTTTCCTCGCGCTGGTGGGCGAGGGAGAAGCCGCGCAGCACGGTGGCGATGCGGGCGTCGAGCAGCCGCCCGACGGCCAGCCGGTCGCGCCGCAGGAGCGCCGAGATCAGGCCCAGCAGGGTGGACGCCGCCACGCCCGCCACCGAGGTGCCAAAGGCCACGCCCAGGCCCTTCACCGGGGCGGCCAGGGCGGCGCGGATGGTGTGCAGGTCGGTGGTGCTCTCCAGCGCGATCACCGCGCCGTTGAGGGTGACGACCATGCCCAGGAAAGTGCCGAGCATGCCCAGCAGCACCAGCATGCCTACCAGATAAGGCGTCATGCTCGGGCCGGGCAGGCCGACGCGCTCGCCTTCGATGCGCAGGCGCACGGCGTTCTGCAGCGACGGATCGACGCCGGCCAGCCAGTTGTCGAGGCTGGGCAGGTTGTCCGGGATGGCCGCGAGGGCTTTGGCGAGGCTGTCGGTGGCGGCCGAAAAACGACGCAGCTCGGCCGCGCCGGCCATGTACACCAGGCCGATGATGACCGTCATCGCGAGGGCCAGCGGGCTGCCGCCGATATAGCCGACACCCACCCAGCCCACCGCAAACAGGCCGATGAAGAAGGCCGTCCAGCAAATCTTCTTGTTCATGCTTACTTTGTCACCTCGTTGCCAAGGGCTTCCAGGAGCCCCGCGACCGGTTGCAGGCGAAGGTCCAGCTCCGCCTGCAGTATGGTCTTCATGTCCTTGCAGAAAGTGGCCAGCCAGCCGCCGGGCTGCAGCCATTGGTCCGGGCTGTCGGCCTCGCCGGCTTCGGCGCGGGCCGCCCGGTGCGCCTGGTGGAGGCGCTCGAAATGCTTCGCCAGCGCCACCGGCACGCTGGTCAGCAGGTTGCGCTCGCGGGGGCCGAGGGCCTGTTCCATCACCCCATCCACCTGGGCCAGCTGCTTATGGGCCGGCGACAAGGCGGCCAGCGCGGCCCGGGCGCTGGCCCGCAGCGGCGTGATGGCGGCGCCCATGTCGCGCTGGTGGGCGAGGTAGTAGCGCTGGTAGGGCAGGAAATCCGCCGCGCCTTCAATCGACGGGTGCCAGTCCGGCCGGGGCAGCTTGACCCGCGCTTTGCCGGGCGTGGTGAGGCCGTCGAGGGCGATGGATTCTTCCAGCCCGGTGCGTACGCGGGTGAAGTCGTCGCGCAGGGCCTGCCCGGCGGTCGACGGTGCCGGTGCCACACGTGCCGGTTCGCTGCCCGCGGCGCTGTTGATCACCGCAAACAGCGCAATCGCGTCGGTGAAATCCAGCCACAGGCCGAGCCGGTCGGCAAAGCTCTGCCGGGATTCCGGGGCTTCCGCCACGGCCAGGTCGGCGAGCACGCGGATCAGCCGGGCGCTATGGGAGTGCGTACGGGACAGGCCTTGTGTCATGCCGGCGGGCAATGCCCAACTGCAAAAAAGGGGCCAAGGCTACTACAAAGTGAGGCAGGGGTCAGCGGAGCCGAGAGGCCTTGGGGCAGATCACGTGGCGTGGCGGCGGCACGGCCGCGCCGGGCAAGGCTGAAAGCCCGGTGGGGGGGCGTCCGTGGCGGTCAGCCGTGGCTGAAGTCAAGGATGATGATTGTTCCGGTGGCGGCACGGTCAGCGGCGCCCGCGGGGCCGTCGTAGTCGTCCACGCCTCTTACCTGGGCCTTGATCTGGTCGATGGGCGCGCCGTTTTCTGCAAGGAAGACCTGGATGGCGCGCACACGCCGGCCGAGCAGGACCGGGTTGTAGTCGGCCCTGGTGTGCCGGGCGAAGCCGGTCACCTTCACCACGGTGCCGCGATGCCGTTGCAGCATGATGCCGACGCGGGACAGGAAGCGGGCGTAGTCGGGGCGCAGGCGGTCCTGCCTGGTGTCGAAAGCTGCCCGGGTGTCGATCACCACGCGGGTGGTCGAGGTGCCGTCGGGAGCCTGTTCCGAATCAATGGTGAGATCGAGGGCGGCTTCGCGGCTGAAGCGGTCGAGCCGGCCGGCGGGGGCGGCGTCGTCGGCCTGCGCTTCGATGGTTGCGGGTGGAGCGGGTTCGGCCCGGGCCAGCCCGTGGGCGGGCAGCAGCAGGGTCAGGGTCAGGGTCAGGGTCAGCCAGGCCAGCCCGGATCTGAAGCGTTGCTGATCGGACATCGTCACTCCTTGGTGCGGATGGCGGCATCCCACAGGCTGCGCAGGCTGGCCATCAGCATGGGCGAGTGGCGCTGGGCATGGGACGCGAAGACCGCGACGACGGTTCCGTGATCGAAATCCACGTAGAGGCTGCTGCCGTAGGCGCCGATGATGGCGGCGCGGTGGCCCTTGCCCGGGTGGGCGAAACGGTATTGCCAGGTGGTGTCGGGGCCGAGGGCGCGGATTGCATCGGGCGTGGGCTGTGCCGGGTTGCCCGGGCTGGCCAGGGTGTCGGCGAACCAGCGTGGGGCAATGGTCCGGCGCCCCGACGGGGTGCGTGCGTCGAGCAGGCTCTGGCCAACGGCCGCGAAGTCTTCAAGGCTGAGGGCGAGGCCGTCGGCCAGGGGGGTGCCGGCGGGGTCGGTTGCCCAGAAGGCGGGATTGCGGGCGCGGCTGATCGCGAGCAGCTCGCAGAGGACGTCGGGGGCGGGTTTCTTCCAGGCTTTCTCGGTGGCCCAGAGCAGGAGGGCGCCTTCGGGGCCGCGCATGTCGCTGCCGGGGTCGCCGGACACCCGGGGCCACGCGCTGCGTCGAACGAGCCACGGCCGCACGCCGCCAACGCTGCCGGCAGGCATCCAGCCGCCTTCCTTCTGCCATTGGCGGAACTCGGCGTCGGACCACTGGAGCCCGGTGCGCCCGTCGAGCAGTCGTTGCATGGAGAGCTTGGCCAGCTCGCGGCTGGGCGCCAGTTCCGGTATCAGGCGGGGAATCGCCTTGCCGCGGGCGAAGCGCCCTTCGGCGCTGGCCTTGGCGAGCATCGTGACCAGCAGCGGGCGGGTGGCTTCGAGGAGGAGCTGGGGGCGGGCTGGATCGAAGCCGCTGCGGCGGTAGTCGAGCAGCACCTGGCCGTGCTGGAGCATCAGCACGCCGTCGGCGTCGATGCGGTTCTCCAGCAGGTGGCGCAAGCTGCGCTGGGCGCCGTCGGCGGGGTCGGTGGCGGTGCGCCGGTCGGGGTCGATGGGTTGTCGGGCTGGCGTGCGCGCCGGAGCGCCCGCGGGGGGCGTCAGGGCGATCCCGCGCATGAAGCGCGGTGCCTGGCCCAGCCCGTAGCGGAGGGTGCCGGGGTCGAGCCAGTTGCTCCCATTGACCGCGCTGCCGGCGAGCCCCGCTGGCGGGGTGTGGAGGGCTTGGGTGCATGCAGCGTCGGCGAGCACCGTTGCCGGGATCAGGCTGGCTGCGAGGATGAGATACGTGCGGCGCACGGTGATCCCCTAGACGTTAGGACGATAGGAGGACGGGCTGGCGAAGCGCTCGGCTGCCATCCGGGTCAGGTCGTTCAGATTGCCGGTGTTCCTGGCGATTTCGCGCAGCCATGCGCTGTCGTTGCGCTCGCTGATGACGAGGGCGCGCAGTTGCTCGAGCTGCTTCCGGCAGCCCAGGTCGTCGGCGTCGGCGGTGAGGCTGTCGATCAGCTCGCGCAGGGCGTCGCCAATAGGCACGCGGCGGCGCCGGATGGGGTCGGCCAGGGTGGCGCCGAAGCCGTAGCGGCTGGCCTGGAACTTGTTGTAGCGGGCGACCAGGGCCTGGCTGGCGGGGGCGATGGGCGGACGCGTGCGCAGCAGGTTGCGGGCCAGACACTGGGCGAAGGCGGCCAGCTCGACGGCCCGGTCGATGGTCAGCGGGGTGTCGCAGATGCGCAGCTCGACGGTGCCGTATTCGGGTTTGGGGCGCACGTCCCAGTACAGGTCCTTGATGCTCTCGGCCACGCCGCAGGCCTGGAGCAGGGCCATGTGGTCGAGGAAGGCGGCCCAGTCGGCCACGTCCGGCGACTGGCCGGACAGCGGAAAGGCCGACACGGCGTTGAGCCGGGCCGAGTCGAAACCGGTGTCGGTGGCGTCGATGAAGGGCGAGGAGGCGGACAGGGCGACGAAGTGGGGTACGTACTGGTTGAGGGCGTGGGTGAGCCAGATCGCGTCGTCGCCGCTGGTGACGCCGATGTGGATGTGCTGCCCGAACACCGTGAACTGTTTGCTCAGATAGCCGTAGCGGTTGTTCAGGAACGCGAAGCGTTCGCCCGGGCTGATCCGGCGCTCGGGCCAGCGGTGGAAGGGATGGGTGCCGCCGCCGCACACGGCGATGTTGTTCAGCCGGCAGTGGGTGACGAGCACGTCGCGCAGGCCGTCCAGGTCGGCCGCGATGGCGGTGGCGTCGAGGCGGGGGCGGGAGTTCACCTCGATCATGCTTTCGGTGATCTCGAGCTTCACCTCGCCGAAGCGGTCGTCGTACCGCAGGCCGGCGAGCAGGTCGGTGGCGGCGCGGGTGAGGTCGTAGTCGCGCAGGGAGACCAGCTGGAGTTCGAGTTCGACGCCCAGGGTCAGGGGACGGCTGGACGAAAAGGAGAGCTGCGAGAGGTCGCTCATCGGGCAGGCTCCGGGCGGGTGGGTTCGGTTTCGCCGGCGCGCTGGAGGGCCCGCTTGCATAGCTGGGGCCCGACGAACTCCATCATGGCGGCGGCGATCAGGGGGAGCAGCAGCGGCTGGCTGCTGACCTCGGGGTACAGGGCGGCGAGCTCGGCGGCCATGAAGATGGCCGTCGCCGACAGCGGCTGGATGCCGATGCCCACCAGCCGACGTTTGTCGAGAGGCAGGTCGTGGCGGCCGGTGCTCACCACGCCGATGAACTTGGCGAGGCCGCGCATCAGGATCAGGCCCAGCGCCTGGACGCCGGTGGTCCAGTCCAGCTCGCCCAGGGGCAGCATCGCGCCGGTGACCACGAACAGGAGGATGGCGAGAATCCAGTGGCCTTGGGGCAGGCCGGTGTAGGCGAGGGTCCTGTCCCGGTCCGCCAGGTTGAGCGCGGCGCCCATCATGAAGAGGGTCAGGAAAACCGGCACGGCGAGCATGCGCGCCATGCCGATGGCCATCAGGGCGGTCGACACGAGGACGAACACCCGAGCCACTGACCCGCGCGCCTGGCGGCCGGCGATGATCAGCGCCAGGCGGGCGCAGAGCAGGCCGATCAGGATGCCGCCGCCCACCACCCACAGGGGGTGGGCGATGGCGTTGAGCCAGTCGCCGGCCTGCTCTGCGTGGAGCAGGCCGAGCACCACCGCGAAGACCACGAAGGAGAGGGCGCAGCTGATCGCCGTGAGCAGCAGGGTGCGCTGGGTGACCTGCCCCTGGGCGCGGTTCTCCTCGGCGGTGAGCAGCACGACCGCCGGGGCCGAGGCCATGGTGATGGCGGCCGTCGCCGCGCTCCAGCCGGGGGAGAGGCCGACGGCCAGCAGCGCGAAGATGAAGATGGTGAGGAATGCCAGCGCGGATTCGGCCGCCGCGCTCACCAGCAGCCCGCGGTTGGCGCTCAGCCAGCGCAGGTCGAGGTGGCGTCCCGTCTCCATCAGCAGCAGGCCCAGGGCGGTGTCGGCCAGCGGTTTGGCGAGCGCGATGGTCTCCCGGTCGAGCCAGCCCAGGGCGCCGGGGCCGCTGATGGCGCCGGCCAGCACGTAGCCGACGATGCGCGACAGGCCGAGCGTCCGGAACAGCGTCTCGCCGACGATCAGGCCGCCGACGAGGAGCAGCGAGAACAGGACCAGCGGGTCGAGCTGGTCGGGGAAGGGGGGCAGGAAGATCAGGCTGTCCTGGAGGGCTTCCCAGCCCTGGCGCAGTCCGGTGCTCATCGTGATGGGGCTCCGTCGGCCGGGTGCCGGGCCGCGGGAATGCCACCGAGGCGTGCCTCGCCGGCAGCGATGAGCGCGGCCTGGGTGCACAGCGGGCCGATCAGCTGCATCAGCACGATGGCGCCCATGAGGGTACCCGAGAGTGCAGGGCCGACGCCGCCTTCGAGGGGGCCGGCGTCGCCGAGCAGGACCAGGGCCACACTGGACATGGGCAGCAGCCCGATGGCGGTGAAGCGTGATTCCCTGGCGGTGATGCCCAGTCGGCGTCCCATCAGGTGGAGGGCCGCCCAGCGGGCGCCGAAGCGCGTCAGTGCGTAGGCCGTGGCGGTGGCTGCGTATTCTGCGAGCAGGCCGATCTCCAGCGCGGCACCGGCCAGCACGAAGGTCACCACCAGAAAGACCCGGGCATCCGACGAGATGCGGATGGCCAGCACGGCCTTGTGCCGGTCGGCTATGCGGGTGCCGATCCCGAAGGTGAGCAGCGTGAGCAGGGGCGACATCTCCAGGGTCAGGGGCAGCCCGGTGCCGACCACGATGAGGCCCAGCAGCATGAGGTGCTGGTGCTCCACCTGGGGGCCCAGCCGGCGGGCGGCCGCGCAGGCCGTGAGGGCCAGTCCGGCGCCCAGCAGCACGGACAGCAGCACGTGGCCGGCCGCAGTGGCGTAGCCGGGCGTCAGCTCGGTGGTGCCACTGGCAGCGAGCATCGGCAGGATCACGCTGACGGCGGCAAAGGCCACGCAGCCGTTCAGGGCCACGAGGCCGAACAGGCGTCGGGTGAACGGCCCGTCAGCGCCGGAGTCGCGGGTGGTGGCGATGGTGATCGCCGGCGAAGTGGATGCGGCGATGGCGGCGGCGAACAGCCCGCCGGCAAGCCCGAAACCGAGCAGGTACATGAGAGTCGTGATCGTTGCGAAGACTGTGCTGGTCTCCGCCAGGCTGAGCAGTACGAGACGGCGGTCGATGCGGCGCCCCGTGAGCGGGAAGTGGTGGCCCAGTTCGAACAGGATCAGGCCGATCCCCGGGTAGATGAAAAACTGCGCGGCGTCGAGAATGTAGGGGTCGATCCAGCGCAGCCCGCTGTTACCGATCAGGACCCCGAACAGCACGAAGCCGGTCGTGCGCGGGAGCCCGAAGGCGCGACGGCTGATCTCGCCGCTGGCCAGCCCGCCCAGGAGGAGCAGGCCGAACAGCAGCAAGGGAGAGGCTTCGAAGGCGTAGAGCTGAGTCGGCATGAACGCGGCGGGTGCTTGGTCCGGGTGGGGGAAAACCGGCCCGGTCTGCCTTCGCCCGGCAGGTGCGGGCGTGATGTCTGGGGCGAAAGCCTGCAACATCGAGACACGGCTTGAAATTTATATTGGTACAAATATAATTGACGACAATGAATTCTGCAAACACGAATCCGCGCTTGCCCGACGCAGCCGATGACCTGCCCATGGACACCATGCCCCTGGTGGTGCTCAAGCAGTTCCGGGTGATCTACGGGTCGGTGCGCCAGCACTTCCGGGATGTCGAGCAGCGATGCGGGGTGTCCGGGTCGCAGCTGTGGCTGATCCACGAGATTGCGCGAACGCCTGGCTGCGGGGTGTCTGAGCTGGCCAGCCGGCTGTCGATCCACCAATCCACCTGCAGCCAGCTGGTCGAGAAGCTCATCGCCAAGGGGCTGGTGAGCAAGGTGCGCAAGCCGGATGACCAGCGCCGCGTCGGCCTGCATCTGCAGGACGAGGCCGCCCGGGTGCTGGCCCTGGCTCCCGGGCCGTTCGAGGGCGTGCTGCCCCAGGCGCTGCAGGGGTTGCCGTCCGAGGTGCTGGCTCAGTTGCACCAGAACCTCGCCCAGGTGGTGGCCAATCTCACCGATCGGGATGAGCAGTCTGCGGAGCGTCCGCTGTCCGATCTTTGACGAAACAGGGGCTCGTGCCCCGGGAGGAGGCATCATGGCCCGCAATGCCACAATCAGGATTGGCCTGTCAGCGAGGCTGTTCCATCCCCAGGACGGCGCGACCGGTCTCCAGTCGAAGACGCTGCAGGTGCTGGAGCAATCCATCGCCCACTGGGTGATGTCCCGCAACGTGCTGGTCCTGATGGTGCCGTCCATCCTCAAGGACGGGCCGATCCACCGCAGCGACATCCGTCTGCGGGATTACGCGGATTTTCTCGACGGGCTCGTCCTCCAGGGCGGGGCTGACGTCAGCCCCGAAGCCTACGGCGAGCAGCCTCTCCGGGCGGATTGGGCCGGTGACCGGGTGCGGGACGCCTACGAGATGGAGTTGCTGCACGAGTTTGTCGAGGCGGGCAAGCCGGTACTGGGGATCTGCCGGGGCATGCAGCTGATCAACGTCGCCTTCGGGGGCTCGCTTCACCAGGACATCCCGACCCAGTTCGGCGCCGGCGTCATGCATCAGGCCGACGCCTATGACATGCACAGTCACGGAGTGGTCTTCACCGAGGGCGGGCAGTTCGCCCGGTGGTTCGGATCGCCGGGTGGCGGGGAGGTGGTGTCCATCCACCACCAGTGCGTCCGTGCCCTGGGCCGCGATCTGGTCGTCGAGGCCACGGCCCCCGAGGACGGGATGATCGAGGCGATCAGGCACACCGGCCACCGCTTCGTGGTCGGGGTGCAGTGGCACCCCGAGTTCCACGCCGCCGGCGCGACACGCCTGCTCGACTGCGCCCCGCTGCTCGATGCCTTCCACCAGGCGGCGCGCAACGCGCGTTAGGTGGGCTGGGCGGCCAGGATCGCCACGTAGCCGAGCTTGAAGAAGGCCGCCGACACGGGCAGCGCCAGGTGTCCGGCAATCTGGATGCCCATGCTGAAGCGGTCGGCCAGCGGGTAGGCGATGGCGGTCGAGGCGATCATCCCCAGGCCGGCGACGACCATCATCGCCCGGCCGGTGGTGAGCACCCGGCGCGGGTCAGGGGCGGGCTTGTGCATGGTGGGCTCCTTGGGTGGCGGTGGCCGGCTGGCCGGCGGTGAGGGCGATGCGGCAGATGTGCTCCAGCCGCTCCACGTGTTCAAAGGCTTCCCAGGGCGTCTTGCCGACGGCCACCACGCCGTGGCGGTCCAGCCCGACGATGTGGGGCGCCGGGCCGAGGGCCGGCTTGAACGCGGCCTCGCAGGCTTCGGCAAGTTCCTCGCTGGTGGCGGGCAGGGCCGGCACGTCGGGCCCGACCCGGGTGTAGCGGGTGACCTCCGGGAAGTCCGCCGAAAGCTCGGCCAGCCGGTGCCCCGCGTAGAGCGCCGCGACGATGTGGGTCGGGTGCAGGTGGAGCACCGTGAGGTTGCGGCTGCCGAACAGCGCCTGCAGGCGGCGGTGGAGCTCCAGTTCGCCCGACGGCCGCGGCCAGGCGTCCGGCGCGGGCGTCTCGCCGGCGGGCACGAACACGAACTGGGTGGGCACCAGCGCGTGCTTGATCACGCCGCTGGCCGACACCAGAAAGCCGCGGCGGTCGGTCATCGCCACCGACACGTTGCCGTCGCGGGTGCTGATCCAGCCCAGCTCGTAGGCCCGCCGCATCACGGCGCAGGCCTGCTCGACCACGGGGTGTTCGGGCGGGGTGTCCTTCTTCTCGATCATGGCGGCTCTCCGTTGGGGTTGTTTGAAGTGGACTTTAGAATGCATCTTTTAAAGAGTCAACGAAAATGAATCTTTACGGAAATCCACTATAATCAAAGGGTCAATCACCCCACGTCCCCGGATCGCGACCGCCGACCATGCACATCACCCTGCACACGGACTACGCCCTGCGCGTCCTGATCTACCTGGCCTCCAACGAAGAGCGCCTACCGACGATCCAGGAAATCTCGGCGCGTTTCGACATCTCGCGCAGTCACCTGATGAAGGTGGTCAATCAGCTGATCCGCAATGGCTTTGTGGAGGGCATCCGCGGCAAGGGCGGCGGCCTGCGCCTGGCCCGGCCGCCAGCGGGCATCGGCATTGGCGACGTGGTGCGCAAGATGGAGACCGACCTGTCGCTGGTGGAATGCTTCACCGACACCAGCCGCTGCCTGCTCACCTCGAGTTGCAAGCTGCGCGGCGTGCTCGACGACGCGCTGGAGGCCTTCTTCGCGTCGCTGGACAAGGTGACCCTCGCCCAGCTGCTGGGGCCCGCCCAGCGGCAGATCCTCTTCATGCCCCAGCGCCCGCCAGCGCCTGCCGCCGACCGCAGCGCCCCCGCCGACGGCTGAACACACGTCGCGCTTTGCAGCGCAGATCCCGGGCTGGCCGAGGCTGATCCGGGGCGTCGGCGCGCGTCCCCATCGCCCGCGCCGGGCGTCATCCGGCCGCTGACCGTTGTTTTTCTGCCCGATGTTCTTCCGGCTCGCCGGAGGCGCCGCCACGTCCTTTCGCCGGGTGAAATCACGGCGCTACCCCCTATGCCTTTCGAAATATATCGAAGGTAATGCCGCCGGGTGATGCATAATGGGTACTTTCGTGCCGTGCTGCGGTGCGATGCGCGCCCCCGGCGGCGCGCGCTTTGCCTACAATCCTGATATCCCCCGACCACCCGAAGCCCATCTGCCGATGAATTCGCCTCTTTCCGATACCGATCAACTCGCCGACGCCCGAGGCTGGTGGTTCGTCCAGCGCGGCCGGGAAGTCCTCCTCGACGAGACGGGCGGCGTGCCCTGCGGCCCCAACCCGCTGCTCGGGCTCGATCCGCTGCCGGCGCTGCAGGTGGGCGAGTTCGACGGCATGCCCTGCTTTGCCGTCGAGCTGCCGCTGGATGCGCCCTTCGGCGGCTTCTTCGGCGACCCGAAGCGCCTCTACGACAGCCTGCCGCTCCCGGCCCGCACGCCCTTGTCGCGGGCGCTGGAGGTGCTCGAATGGGATCGCACCCACCGCTTCTGCGGCAGCTGCGGCGCGCCCACCGAGCACCGCGGCGCGGGGATCGTGCGCCACTGCAGCAACGATGCCTGCGGGCGCGAGCACTTTCCGCGCGTCTCGCCGGTGGTGATCATGGCCGTCGAGCGCGGCGAGGAGATCCTCCTCGGGCGCTCCCATCACTTCCCGCCGGGCGTCTACAGCGTGCTGGCCGGTTTCGTGGATGCCGGCGAGAGCGCCGAGCAGGCCGTGCATCGGGAGATCTTCGAGGAGACCGCCCTGGCAATCCGCGACGTGCGTTACTTCGCGAGCCAGCCGTGGCCGTTTCCCCATTCGCTGATGCTCGGTTTCCAGGCCCAGTGGGCCGGCGGCGAGATCGTCTGCGACCCGCGCGAGATCGAGGACGCCGCCTTCTTTCATGTGGATCGGTTGCCCAAGACCTTCCGCTTCAGTTCAACCCTGTCGTTCTGGCTGATCCAGGACTTCTGCAAACGCCACGGCCGCCCTTGGCCGGACGGCGCCTGACCCGCCCCGGAGACAACCGATGTCGATTTCCCCCCGCGACCTGCTGACGCGGATGTTCACCGCAGCCGTCAATGCCGCCCAGCCCGAGCATTGCCTGCCCCGCTTCCTGCCCAAACCGCCCAAGAAGGGCCGCACCATCGTGATCGGCGCCGGCAAGGCCTCGGCCGAGATGGCCCGGGTGCTCGAACGCCACTGGCCGGGCGAGCTCACCGGCCTCGTCGTCACCCGCTACGGCCACGCCGTGCCCTGCGAGCGCATCCAGATCGTCCAGGCCGCCCACCCGGTGCCCGACGGCGCCGGCCGCGCCGCGGCGGGCCGCATGCTTGACATGGGCCGCCAGGTGACCGCCGACGATCTGGTGATCTGCCTGATCTCCGGCGGCGGCTCGGCCCTGCTGCCGCTGCCCGGCGACAACATGATGCTGCAGGACAAGCAGGCCATCTCCCGGGCGCTGCTCAAAAGCGGCGCGACCATCTCCGAGATCAACTGCGTGCGTCGCCACCTGTCGGCGGTCAAGGGCGGCCGGCTGGCGGCGGCCTTCCATCCGGCGCGGGTGGTCAATCTGCTGATCTCCGACGTGCCCGGCGACAACCCGGTGGACATCGCCTCCGGCCCCACGGTGGGCGACCCCACCACCTGCGCCGACGCCCTCGACATCGTCCGCCGCTACGCCATCGAGCTGCCCAAGGGCGCCCGCTGGCTGCTCGAGACCGGCGAGGGCGAGACGGTGAAGCCCGATGACCCGCGCCTCGCCCGGGTCGAGACCCACCTCATCGCCACCCCGCAGATGGCCCTCGAGGCCGCCGCCGAGGTGGCTCGCAAGGCCGGCGTCACGCCGGTGATCCTCGGCGACAGCATCGAGGGCGAGGCCCGCGACGTGGCCAAGGTGATCGCCGCCATTGCCCTCCAGGCAAAGCGCCACGGCCAGCCGGCCGGCGCGCCCTGCGTGCTGCTGTCGGGCGGCGAGACGACCGTCACCGTGCGCGGTGCCGGGCGCGGCGGGCGCAACGTGGAGTTCCTGCTCGGCCTCGCCCTGGCCCTCGACGGGGCGCCGGACATCTTCGCGGTGGCCGGTGACACCGACGGCGTGGACGGCCTGGAGGACATCGCCGGCGCCTTCGTCACCCCGGACACCCTCGCCCGCGCCTGGGCGCTGGGCATCCGCCCTCGCGACAGCCTCGACGCCAACGACGGCCACGGCTTCTTCGGGGCGCTGGGCGACGCCCTCGTCACCGGCCCGACGCTCACCAACGTCAATGATTTCCGTGCCGTGCTGGTGGGCCTGCCGGGCAAGGGCTGAGCACTGACGGAGGGCCGGGCGGGGTCAAGAATCGACCCGTCCGGCCGTTATCTCCGTCATGATTTGCGCGCATTTTTCGGCCTGACCGATGACGCCGGGGCTCAAGCTTCCGGGCGTCGTTGCGGTGGGGGCCTCTTCCTTCTCCACGCCGCCGCGCCGGGTTCCGCGCCTGAGCCGGCTTGCGCTTGCGGGCCTGCTGTTGCTGGCGGCCTGCTTTCCGGGGGGCGCCGCGGCCGAGACGGCGTCCGAGGCCCAGCTCCGGGCCGCGTATCTGGTCAATTTCCTGAAATACGTCGAATGGCCCGCCGCCATCACGGGGGCCAACATCTGTGTGCTCGGCCGTGACAGCCTGGCCGGGCCGCTGGCGTCCTACGAAGGGCGGCTGATCCAGGGGCGGGAGATCCGCATCCGCCGGGTGAGCCAGCCCGAACAGCTGGCCGACTGCCAGGAGGTGTTCGTGCCGGACGGCGACGAAGAGCGCTTTGCCGGCGCGATCCGCAACCTGGGCCGGCAGCCGGTGCTCACCGTCGGCGAGAACACCCGTTTTGTCGAGCAGGGCGGCGGCGTGGCCCTGGTGCGGGTGGATAACCGGCTGGTGTTCGACGTGAATCTGTCCGTGCTGCAGCGGGCCGGGCTGAAGGTCAGCCCGCAGATGCTGCGGCTCGCGCGGGACGTTGTCGGAGGCCATCGATGAGCCGCTTCGGCCCCGCCCTCGACGCCCGCATCGCCGCGCTCCCGATCCGCCGCAAGCTGACGCTGATCGTGGCCATCGCGGTGGCGGTCGGGCTCGCATTCGTGTTCGTGATCGTCGGGGCCGGCGAGCTGCGCGAGAACTACGCGGCGCGGGTGGCCAAGCTGCGCGCGGTGGCCGACGTGGTGGCCTTCAACGCCTCGGCGGTGCTCGACTTTCAGGACGCCGGCGGCGCCACCAACCTCTTCCGGGCCTTCGAAAGCGATCCCGACATCGTCGCGGCGCACCTCGTCCAGAAGGGCGGCGGCTTCAGCCACACCTACACGGCGAAGGGCTGGCAGGCGCCCCTGCCGCCGCCGACGACCCGCCTCGCCGAGCATTTCACCACCCACTTCGACTGGGTCACCCTGTCGGTGATGGTGCCGATGTACAGCGGCGGCGAGTTGATCGGATCGCTGGCGGTGGTCAGCCGGCTCGACAACCTGTGGGCCACGGTCGCGCTGTAGTTCCTGCTTTTCGGGGTGGCGCTGGCGCTGGCCTTCGTCCTGGCCACGGCGGTGGCGATGCGCCTCCAGCGCTCCATGAGCGGTGCCATCACCGCCCTCACCGAGACCGCCCGGCAGGTGTCCGAATCCCGCGACTTTGCCCTGCGCGCCACCCGCACCACCGGCGACGAGATCGGCGAGCTGGCCGACGCCTTCAACACCATGCTCGGCGAGCTGGCCAGCCGCGACCGGGAGCTCGCCGCCCACCGGGAGCGCCTCGAAGAGACCGTCCACACCCGCACCGCCGAACTGCGCCTGGCGAAGGACGCGGCCGAGAGCGCCAACCGGGCCAAGAGCCAGTTCCTGGCCAACATGAGCCACGAGATCCGCACCCCGATGAACGGCATCATCGGCATCGCCGAGCTTCTCGACGCCAGCACGCTGGATGCCCGTCAGCGGGATCTCCTCGCCAACCAGCGCTCGTCGGCCACGACCCTGCTCCATCTGCTCAACGACATCCTCGACTTTTCGCGGATGGAGGCCGGCAGCCTGCAGCTCGAGGCCGTGCCCTTCAACCTGCGCGAGACCATCGAGCAGACCGCGGCGGTGTTTGCGCCGGCCGCCCGCAAGAAGGGCTTCGAGCTGTCCCTCGACATCGCCCCGGCGATGCCCGATCTGTTCCGCGGCGATCCGCACCGGATGCGCCAGATCCTCAACAACCTCATCAGCAACGCCATCAAGTTCACCGAGCGCGGCGAGGTGCGCATCCAGTGCGCGCTGGTCGCCGGGGAGCCGGCGCCCTGCGTGCGCCTGGCGGTGTGCGACAGCGGCATCGGCATCGACGCCGAGGCCATCGGGCGGATCTTCGACCCCTTCCGCCAGGCCGACAACTCCACCAGCCGGCGCTACGGCGGCTCGGGCCTCGGGCTGGCGATCGTCCATGACCTGGTGGCGCTGATGGGCGGCCAGGTGAGCGTGCGCAGCGAAGTGGGCGTCGGGTCCACCTTCGAGCTGGCGCTGCCCCTGCTGCCCATCGACCGGGTGCGGCGCCTGCCGGCCTGGGTCGGCGGGCTGCGCGGAACGCGGGTGACGGTGATCTGCGCTGACCTGGAGCGGGGCGCCCGCTGGGCCGGCGCGCTGGCCATGGGCGGCATCGACGCCAGCATCGTCAGCGCCTGCAGCACCGCCCTCGACGCCCTGGCCGCCGGGCGGGTGGACGCGGTGGTCGTCGAGGAGGCGCTGTGCCTTGCCATGGCCGCCGCCCATCCCGATTTCGTCGGGCCCGGCGTGCCGGTGCTCTTCGTGCGCAGCTTCGCCACCCCGGAAGACGTGCGTCTGGCGGTGCCGGCGTGGGTTGGCGCCGAGGTGCATGAGCCGGTCTCCGACATCGCCCTGTGGCGCGGCCTGGCCGGGCTGCTGGGGGTGGATACCGGCTTTGTCCGGGTGCGCCCCGACCTGGGCGGCCTGCCCGCCGGGCTGCGGGTGCTGATGGTCGAGGACAACCCCGTGAATCAGCTGGTGCTCAACGAGATGCTGCGCAACTGCGGCTGCGCGTGCACCCTCGCCGGCAATGGCGAGGAGGCCCTGGCGATCCTCGCCCGGGAGCAGTTCGACGTGGTGCTGATGGACATGCAGATGCCGGTGATGGATGGGCTCACCGCGACCCGCGAGCTGCGCCGCCGCGAAGCCGCCGAAGGGCGCCCCCGCCAGCTGGTTATCGCCCTCACCGCCAACGCGCTCGCCGGCGACCGGGAGATGTGCATCGAGGCGGGCATGGACGACTACGTCGCCAAACCGGTCACCTTCGACGCCCTGCGCGCCGCCTTCACCCGCTCGATGCCGGCGGGGCGGCTGGCGCAAGCCCAGGCCGAAGAAGTCGCCGCGCCGGTGGCGCCTGTCAACACCGCCGAGGCGGCGCTGCCGGTGTTCGATGTCGAGATCCTGCGGGCCACCCTCGGCGAAGGGGCGGCCGATGTGCTGCCGGCGGTGCTGTCGTCGTATCTCACCGAAGGCGGGCGGAATGTCGACACCCTGGCGGGCATCGGCGACGACTTCGACCGCCAGCTGGTCACCCGCCTCCTGCACAACCTGAAGAGCTCCAGCGCCGCCATCGGCGCCCAGGCCTTCTCGGCCCTGTGCCGGGTGGCCGAGCAGGCCGCGCGGGAGGACGACTGGGACGCCATGCGCCGGCACATCCCCGAGCTGGTGGCGGCCTTCGAGCCAGTCCGGGCCGCGGTCGCTGCCCGCCTGCAGGACGAAGGGGAGGCCCGCCATGAATGAAGTGCGCGTGCTGGTGGTGGACGACGAACCGGTGACCCGCATCATCACCGACAAGGTGCTGCAGGCCCAGGGTTTCACGGTGCGCTCCGCCGAATCGGCCGAGGCGGCCTTTGCGCTGCTGGCCGATGACTTCCGTCCCGACCTGATCCTTCTCGACGTGGTGATGCCCGGCATGAGCGGCTACGAAGCCTGCCGCCGGCTGCGCGCCGATCCCCGCTGTGAACACCTGCCGATCGTGATGCTCACGGCGCTCGACGACCAGAAATCCATCGACGAGGCCTATTTCAGCGGCGCCACCGACTTCATCACCAAGCCGCTGAACATGCCGCTGCTGCCGCACCGGGTGCGCCACCTGCTGCGTTCGGCGATGACCTTCCAGCAGCTCATGGCGAGCCGCGAAACCCTGCTCAACACCCAGAAGCTGGCTGGGCTGGGCGACTGGACGCTGGACAGCAACGGCGCCCTGCTCGAATGCGCCGAGCAGTTCCGGGTGCTGATGGGCATTGGTCGGCCGCCGCGTCCGGCCAGCGCCCTGCTGGCCCGCGTGCATCCCGGGGACCGGGCGCGCGTCGAGGCGGCGCGGGCCGGGCTGCGGGGCGGCGCGGGCTACGAGATCGAGTACCGGCTGGTGGCGCCCGACGGCGCCGTCACCCATCTCCAGGAGGTCGGCTACCCCAATCCCCCGGACGCCCCGCCCGGCGCCCACGGCTACACCCAGGACATCACCAAGCGCGTCGAGGCGGAAGCCCAGGTGCGTCGGCTGGCGTGGTTCGATCCCCTCACCGGGCTGCGGAACCGCTCGCGGATGGTCGAGCTGATGGCCGACGAGATGGCCGGGCCGGATGGCGCGGCCGGTCTCCTCAACCTGTTCTTCGTCCATCTAACGGGCCTGCGTAAGTTCGCCCTGCTGTTTGGCCAGGCCCGCGCGGATGCGGCGCTGCGGGCCTTCGTAGAGCACTTGCGGCGTTTTCTGGCGACCGACGCCGCGGCCCTGGCCGGGCTGCCGGCCGAAGCCCTGGCGGGCGTCGGCTTGGGCCGCTACGACGAAGCTGACTTCATCCTGAGCCTGCCGGGCGAGCATTCGCTGGCCACCCTCGGGCGCTTTGCCGAGGCCCTGCTGGCGGCCATCGCCGCACCGCTGGAAGTGGCCGCCGACGATCCGGGCGAGGCCTTCAGTCTGGCCCCTGCCATCGGCGTGAGCCGCAGCCCGGCCGACGCCCGCGATGTCCATGGGCTGATCCACTGCGCCATGCGCAGCGCCATCCGTGGCGCCGTCGAGGGTGGCAACCGGGTGGTGTTCTTCGATCCCGCCCACGAGGCCGAGCTGGCTGCCCGCCACTTGCTGGAGCGCCAGCTCCGCGTGGCCATCGAGCACGGAGACCAGCTTCAACTGTATTTCCAGCCCAAGGTGGACGCCCTGTCCGGGGCACCGGTCGGGGCCGAGGTGCTGCTGCGCTGGCAGCACCCGGAGCGCGGCATGGTCAGCCCTGGCGAGTTCATCCCGCTGGCCGAACAGAGCGGCCTCATCCGACCGATGACCGACTGGCTGCTGGCCCGGGCGGTGGATCAGATCGCCGCCTGGCGGGCCGCGGGGCTCACGCCGGGGCGGGTCAGCATCAACATGTCGGCCCACAGCTTCTACGGTGGCGGGGTGGTGCGGCTGATGGACGAGGTGCTTGCGCGCACCGGCGTTCCGGCGTCCCTGCTGGTCGTCGAGATCACCGAAGGCACCCTGATGCACGACCACGTGGCCGCGCTGCAGGTGCTCAACGCCCTGCGCGAGCGCCAGATCGGGATATCCCTCGACGACTTCGGCACCGGCTATTCGTCCCTCGGCTACCTCCAGCGTTTCCCCATCGACGAGATCAAGGTCGATCGCTCCTTCGTCACCGACCTGGACAGCAACCCCGGCAACCAGGCGCTGGTGAGCGCCATCGTCGGGCTCGGCCGGGCGCTGGGGCTGGCGGTCGTGGCCGAAGGGGTCGAGACCGACGCCCAGGCCGGCCACCTGCGCCGCCTCGGTTGCCACATCCTTCAAGGCTTTCTGTATGGCCGGCCGATGCCGGCGGCGGATTTCGCCACCTACATTGCCCGACCTTTCCGGAGCGCATCCGCATCATGATGCCCATACCTCGCCTCCGCCGTGCCCCGCCGCCCCGCCTGCGTGTGCTCGCGGCGCTGCTCGCCGCCACCCTGGCGCCGCTGCCTTCCCTGGCTGCCGCCCGGCTGGACGGCATCGCCATGTCCCTCGAAGAGCTCGCCGAGGTGCGCATCCTGGCCACGCCCAAGTTCGCCGAGGACGCCGAGCACTCTCCGTCGGCCATCACCATCGTCACCCGCGCCGACATCCGCACCTTCGGCTGGCGCACCCTGGCCGACGTGCTGCGCTCGCTGCAGGGCTTCACCGTCACCGACGACCACACCTATTCGTACGCCGGCGTGCGCGGCGTGTCGGCACCGGGGGATTACCGCCAGCGCTTCCAGGTGCTCATCGACGGGATGAGCGTCAACGAGAACGTCTTTGCCAGCGTGCCGGTGGATTCGGCCTTTCCCCTCGATCTCGACCTCGTCGAGCGCATCGAGGTGATCCGCGGGCCCAGCGCTTCGGTGTACGGCGGCGATTCGATGTTCGGGGTGGTCAATCTGGTCACCCGCAGCGGCGACAGCCTGAACGGCAACGAGGCGGCCCTGTCGCTCGGCAGTGGCCTGGATCGTCGCGCCCGCCTGACCCGCGGCGGCGAGACCGATGGTGGCATCGGCTACCTGGTGTCGGCCAGCGGGTTCAACGCCCAGGGCCAGGGGATGGATTTTCCCGAGATGGGCGCGGCCGGCATCGACACCCGCGCCAATCGGCTGCGCGGCGAAACCGGCGGGCGGCTGTTCGCCCAGCTGCGCAGCAACGACTGGCGCGCCACGCTCACCCACTCCGAGCGGGACCGCATCGTGCCCACCGGCAGCTACACCACCGATTTCAACGACCCGGCGCACCGGGAGAAGGACGTCTTCACCCTCGCCGAACTCGGCGCCGTGCAGGCGCTGGACAGTGACACCACGGTGCACGAGCGGGTGTATTTCGGCCGCTACCGTTACCGGGGCGTGTTTCCCTACACCGAAGCCCCCGATTACGTCCTCAACCGGGACGACGTGGTGGGCGAGTGGTGGGGCATGGAGGGGCGGGTGGTCAGCCGTGCGCTGGCCGGCCAGCGCTGGACGGTCGGCGCCGAGCTGCGCGAGAACCTGCGCCAGGACCAGAAGAACGCCGACCCGGGCTACGGCTGCTACGGCCTGTCGACAAGCCCTTGCCTCGACAGCCGCGAGCAAAGTCGCCTGTTCAACCTGTATGCCCAGAACGAGATCAACCTGGGCCCGGCCACCTTGCTCACCCTCGGGATGCGCTTCGACCAGCGCTTTGGCGGCAACCGTCACTGGAGCCCCCGCGTCGGGCTGGTCCACGAAACCGCAAACGCCGGCATCTTCAAGCTGCTCTACGCCAGCGCCTTCCGCGATCCGACGGTGTTCGAGCGCTTCTACACCAACCCGACCTACATCTACGGCAACCCCGTGCTCCGCTCCGAGCGCATGCAGTCGGTCGAGGCGGCATGGGAAAAACGGATCGGCAACGGCCGGCTGATGGCTTCGGCCTATCTGTTCCGCCTGAAGGACCTGATCGCCCCGGACGCCGACACCGGCGTGGTGCGCAACAGCGGGCCGCTCACCGGGCAGGGGCTGGAGCTGGAGTACGAGCAGCGCTGGCTCGACCGCTACAGCCTGCGCACCGGCTACACCTTCCAGCAGCCCCGGGGCGACGGCGGCCGTCCGGAGAACGCGCCGCGCCACATGCTCAAGGCCAATCTGGGCGCCGAACTGGGCGGCGGTTTCATCGCCGGCCTCGAGGGCCAGTACGTCAGCACCCGGCTCACCGGTGACGGCGGGCGGCGTGTCCCCGACTACGCCATCGCCAACCTCAACCTGCGCTACCTGCCGGCCGGCCCGGCGTGGGAGCTGGCGCTCGGCCTGTACAACCTGTTCGACATCCGCTTCAACGAGCCCGCGGCCGGCGACACGACCGTTGCCGGCGCGCGCTGGACGATGCCGCAGCTGGGGCGGACCGCGATGCTCACCGCCAGGCTGGGTTTCTGAGGCGGGCAGTGCAAATTCCGTCAATCGGATTGACCTTTCCGCCGATCTGAGCCGGCGGGGTTTTCAGCCCGGCGGGGCGTCGTACACTGGTGTGACAACAACCCACATCAGGAGACCTGCATGACCACGCTTCCCGTCAGCCGCTACCCCATCCCCGATCTCGCCAGCCTGCCCGACGACGTGCGCGAGCGCATCCTCGGCGTGCAGGAGAAGGCCGGCTTCGTGCCCAACGTGTTCCTCACCCTGGCCCACCGCCCGGCCGAGTTCCGCGCCTTCTTCGCCTATCACGACGCGCTGATGGAGAAGGACGAGGGCCTCACCAAGGCCGAGCGCGAGATGATCGTCGTCGCCACCTCGGGCGCCAACGAGTGCCTGTACTGCGTGGTGGCCCACGGGGCGATTCTGCGCATCCGCGCCAAGAACCCCCGCGTCGCCGATCAGCTCGCCACCAACTACCGCAAGGCCGAGATCACCCCGCGCCAGCGCGCGATGCTCGATTTCGCCATGAAGCTGGCGCTGGATTCCGCGTCGGTGGGCGACGCCGACATCGACACCCTCAAGGCCCACGGTTTCGACGACGAGGCGATCTGGGACATCGGCGCGATCACCGCCTTCTTTGCCATGAGCAACCGCCTGGCCAACCTCACCTCGATGCGGCCGAACGACGAGTTCTATCTGATGGGCCGCCTGCCCAAGGCGTGACGCTCAGGCGCCCACGGCCTCCGGCGCGGCGAGCAGGGCGTTGAACGCCTCGTTCGTCAGCGGACGGCCGAGCAGGTAGCCCTGGAAGGCGTCGCAGCCGAGCTCCTGCAGGGCCCGCAGCTGGAACGTATCCTCGATGCCCTCGGCCGTGCACTGCAGCTTGAGGGCGCGGGCCAGTCCGATCACCGCCCGCAGCATCGCCATCGCCTGGCCGCCAGGCTGGAGCAGGGGCTGGATGAAGGCCCGGTCGATCTTCAGGCGGTCGAAGCCGAAGTGCTGCAGGTAGGACAGCGACGAGAAGCCGGTGCCGAAGTCATCCAGCGCCAGTTGCACGTCGAGCGCCCGCAGGGCTTCGAGCACGCGGCGCGCGATGCGCCGGTCGGCGAGGGTCGATTCGGTGATCTCCAGCTCCAGTCGGCGGGCCGGCAGGCCGCTGTCGGCGAGCGCCTTGCGCACCGCATCGACCAGCCCCAGGTCGTTGAGCTGGCGTACCGACAGATTGACAGCGACCCGCAGGGGGCGATCCCAGCCCACCGCGTCGGCGCAGGCCCGGCGCAGCACCCACAGCCCGATGGGCACGATGAGGCCGGACTCCTCGGCCAGCTCCAGGAACTCGGATGGCGGCAGCAGGCCCAGGTGCGGATGCCGCCAGCGCAGCAGCGCCTCGGCCGCCACCGGCGGGCCGCCGCCGGCCTCGAAGACGGGCTGGTAATGCACCTCCAGGGTGCCGCGGCGGATCGCCTCGGACAGCTCGTGGGTGCGTCGTAGGCGCGTCGACACCCGCGTGCCGATCTCCTCGTCGAACACCACCAGAGTGTTGCGACCCTTCATCTTGGCGGCGTAGAGGGCCATGTCGGCGCAGCGCAGCAGATCGGTGCGGTTGTGGGCGTGGGCCGGCGCGAAGGCCAGCCCGGCGCTGGTACGCACCTCCAGGCGCAGATCGCCGATCAGGAAAGGGTGGCTCAGGTTTTCGCGGACGCGCCGGCTGTGGTCCGCCATCGCCATCGGTCCGTCGCCGCCCGCCAGCAGGATGGCGAACTCGTCGCCCCCCAGGCGGGCCAGGGCCAGCCGGGTGCTTCCGCCGGGCGGCTTCTCGAGGCGGCGGGCGACCGCCGCGAGCAGGCGGTCGCCAACCCCGTGGCCGTGGGCATCATTGACGGCCTTGAAGGCGTCCAGATCGAGCACCAGCAGGCCGACGGGCTGGGCCGGCCCGGCCGGGTGGAAGCAGGCGTCGAGGGCGTGGTTGAAGGCGTGGCGATTGGCCAGCCCGGTGAGGCTGTCCCGGGTGGCGAGCCGTTCGAGTTCCTGGCGGTGGATCTGGTCGGCTGTGACATCCACGCCCACCCCGCGCCAGCCGATCACCTCGCCGCCGCCGGATAGCAGCGGCTTGCCGCTGAGCGACCACCACTGGCTGCCCGCCGGTGTCTGCAGTGGCAGGATCAGGTCGCGGAAGGCCCGGTGGCTGGCGAGCCGGCTGGCCAGCAGGCGGGTGGCGTTGGCGAGATCGGTCCGGGGGGTGGCGTTGGCGGTCTCCAGTGCGGCGATCAGCCCGACGCCCAGCAGCGAAGCGTCGCTACGGCCGAGGGCTTCGGCGAGGCGCGTCGAGGCGTGGGTGAGCCGCCCGTGGGCGTCGCATGCCCAGAACCAGTCGCGGGAGGCGTCTTCGAAATCGGTCAGCAGCAGGGCGACCATCTGGGTCTGGCGCTCGGCCTCGAACTCGGCCAGGCAGCGTTCGACGAACTCCCGGGAAGTGGCGAGCATGTCGCGGGTGACCACGGCGGCGTAGAGCAGCACGGCCACCGCCGCGGCGAGGCTGGTCTCCCGGTCGATCTGCCAGAGGGTGATCAGGGCCGCCGACACCAGGGTGCCGAGCCATACCAGGCCGGCCGGGGGGAACCGGGCGTAGCCGAGGGCTTCGGCAAACAGCACGCCGGTACTGAGGATGCCCAGCTGCATGCGCAGCTCGTCGTTGCCGCGCAGGAACAGCCAGCTGGTCATCACGATGAACAGCAGCGCGGTGACCAGCGCCTGCAGACAGACCAACTCCGGCGTGATCAGCCGGGGGCTGTCGAGGCCCCGGGCGAGGCGCGGCAGCCAGAACTTCGACAGGGGGTTGAGGGCCATCGCGGCCAGCCACGCCACTGCCAGATAGGGGTCGATCAGCGGCCCGGCCATCCACACGAAGAGCGTGGCGACCGCCAGCATGGCCAGATCGGTGACCCACAATGAGGTGCGGGCGCGGTCCAGCTGACGTTCGAGCAGCCGCGCCTCGTCAAGCCCGGCCGGCCTCCAGGCGTCCCTGATGCCAGCCAGAAGTCCACTTGGGCGGATACGCACAGGTGGCAAGGATCTGGGTGTCAAGGTGATGCCCTTTGGAAATGTCAATGGATTATTTTATCAGATTGTGATGTTTCTGGCGGTCTGGTCGGGGTGCGCATGGTGGACGCGGCGTGCGTGACACCCTGGGAAATCCTTCGCATAGATCAAGGATTTCGGTCGGGAAGAGGCATAGGATCAATCATTCCCGACAATGACCACGAGCCGAACATGGATGTTTCCCGCCGCCGCTTTCTGGGTGCCCGTGCGCCCGGCCCGGCGCCGTTTCGTCCGCCGTGGAGTGTCGTGGAGGCCGCTTTCCTCGATCGTTGCACCCGCTGCGACGACTGCGTGAAGGCTTGCCCCACCGGGCTCCTGCAGCGGGGTGGCGGGGGGTATCCGGTAGCCGATTTCTCGGCGGCGGCCTGTACTTTCTGTGGTGACTGCGCCAAGGCCTGCGCCAGCGGCGCCATCGGCCGCGACACCACGCAGCCGCCCTGGTCGTTCGGGGTCGTCATCGGCGAAGGCTGCCTGGCAGCCCAGAACGTCGAGTGCCGCATCTGCGGCGAAGCCTGCGATGCCGGCGCGATCCGTTTCCGTCCCCGTATCGGTGGCGTTCCGCTGCCCGATGTCGATCTCGCCGCATGCACTGGCTGCGGCGCCTGCATTGCGCCCTGCCCGGTGGTGGCGGTGACCCGCAAGGCCCTTCCTTCCGCCCTGGAGCAATCATGAACATCGTCAGTCTCGTCCTGCGCATCAAGCCGGAGACCCGGGCGGAGGCCGAAGCGGCCCTGACCGCCTTCCCCGGCGTCGAATGCCACGGCATGTCGGCCGACGGCAAGCTCGTCGTCACCGTCGAGGATGCCGAAGGCGCGGTCATGTCCGACACCCTCATTGCCCTGCACCGCGTGCCGCAGGTGCTCGCCGCCACCCTGGCCTACGAGCACCGCGACGTTGCGGATGACGAAAGCCCTGTTTCGAATCAACCGGAAGCCCTGAATTCCCCCTGCGAGGAGGCTCAATCATGACCATCAACCGACGCGACTTCATCAAGACCCAGGCGATCGCCGCCGCGGCCGCCACGGCCGGCATTTCGATGCCTGCCCTCGCAGCGAAGAAGGAGGACGCCGCGGCGTCCGCCGAGAATTCCGCTGCCGTCCGCTGGGACAAGGCGCCGTGCCGCTTCTGCGGCACCGGCTGTTCGGTGCTGGTGGGCGTGCAGAACGGCCGCGTGGTGG
>ERZ650311.129-NODE-129-length-47835-cov-16.789912_pt1 | contig 47835 bp, 44 predicted proteins | sample MGYA00376247_ERZ650311 | MGnify/ENA primary metagenome ERZ650311 (study PRJEB26733, sample SAMN07839324) | wastewater metagenome | biome: small river; feature: stream; material: water | place: USA: North Carolina | collected 2016-07-28 ... | reverse complement strand
TCGCCATGTGCAACGGCAACACCCGCGTGCGCGCCCAGCAGCTCACCGGCGACCCGTGGCAGGAAGACCCCGGCTGCTACCTCGACAACGCCGAGATCGGCGTGGCCGAAGGCGGGCGGCTGGAGGTGAAGCCGTGGGTGCGCCTGCAGCCGGCCGCCTGATCCGCCCACCGCGCCCCCATCTGACATCGGAACCGTGCGATGAAACGCCTGCTCTCCATCCTCGCCCTCGCCACCCTGGCTTTCTCGGGCGCTAGCGCCGCCGCCGACGCCCCCGCGCTCTACACTCAGCACTGCCTGAGCTGCCACGGCGCCGGACGCCTGGGCGGCATGGGCCCGGCGCTGCTGCCCGAGAGCCTCGAACGCCTCAAGCGCAAGGACGCGGTCGCCACCATCCGCGAAGGCCGCGCGGCCACTCAGATGCCGCCCTTCGGCCAGACGCTGCAGCCCGACGAGATCGAGGCCCTGGCCGGCTGGATTTACTCGCCGGTGAGCCCCGCGCCGGCCTGGAGCGAGGCCGACATCCGCGCCTCGCGCACCGAGCCCTTCCCGCCAGGCAGCCTGCCCGACGCGCGCCAGGGCGACGTGGCCAAGGCCGACCCGATGAACCTGTTCATCGTCGTCGAGGCTGGCGATCACCACGTGAGCGTGCTCGACGGCGACCGCATGGAGCGGATCTTCCGCTTCCCGTCGCGCTACGCGCTGCACGGCGGGCCGAAGTTCACGCCGGACGGCCGCTACGTGTTCTTTGCCTCACGGGATGGCTGGGTGAGCAAGTTCGACATCTGGAACCTGAAGGTCGTCGCCGAGGTGCGCGCGGGCATCAACACCCGCAACGCGGCGGTGTCGTCCGACGGGCGTTTCGTTGCGGTGGCCAACTACCTGCCGGGCAATCTGGTGATCTTCGATGCCGATCTCAAGCTGCTCAAGGTCATCGACGGCGCCAACCTCAAGGGCGACGCCGCCTCGCGCATCTCGGCGGTGTACGACGCCGCGCCGAGGAAGAGCTTCATCGTCGGCCTGAAGGACCTGCCGGAGATCTGGGAAGTGTCTTACGACCCGGCCGCCAAGCCCTTCTTCAACGGCTACGTCCACGACTACAAGATGGGCGAGGCCATCGCCACGCCGGGTTACCTCAACCCGCGCCGCACGGTGCTCGACGTGCCGCTGGACGACTTCTTCTTCACGCAGGATTACGCCAACCTGGTCGGCGCCAGCCGCGAAGGCCGCGGGCAGGTGGTCAACCTAGACGTGCGTCGCCCCATCGCCGCGCTCGATCTGCCCGGCATGCCGCATCTGGGCTCGGGCATCTCGTGGCTGCGCGACGGGCGCCGGGTGGTGGCGAGCACCAACCTGAAGGACGCCCAGGTGAGCGTGATCGACATGCAGAACTGGCAGACGCTGGCGACGATCCCCACGCTGGGCCCGGGTTTCTTCCTGCGCAGCCACGAGAAGAGCCCCTACGCGTGGGTCGATTCGATGATGAGCCCTACCGCCAGAGACACCCTGCAGGTCATCGACAAGCAGCAGATGAAGGTGGTGGCCCAGGTGCGTGAGCCGGGCAAGACCTTCGCCCACGTGGAGTTCGACCGCTACGGCCGCTACGTGATCGCCAGCCTGATGGAGAAGGACGGCGCGCTGATCTTCCTCGACGCCAGCACCTTCAAGGAAATCAAGCGCCTGCCCGCCAGCAAGCCCATCGGCAAGTACAACCTCTTCAACAAGATCCAGCGTTCGGAAGGCACCAGCCACTGAGGGCCGGGCGGGCCGTCAGCAGCCCAGTGCCATCCGCTTTTCCACGTAGGTCCGGCGGCGGTTGAGAAGTTGTTCGGCGGAGCCCGGCGATTGGGGGTGGAGGAGCGCAGCGTCCACGCCCTCGATCACTTCCTGCAGCTCGGCGCACAGGGCGGCCTTGTCGGTGGCGTCGCTGGCAGCGTGGACTTCCAGGCGTTCGGGCGCGGCTGGTGGCGGCACCGGGCTGGGCGAGCGGGCGGCCGTCTGCTGGTGGGGGAAGGGGCTCTCCGTCTGCGGGGCGGCGCTCCAGCCGTCCGTGCGGAAGTGATCGGACCAATAGGCGATTCCCGCCGCCAGGGCCAGGGCGGCGAGCAGGGCGGAACCTTCCTTCACGATTGAGTCTCATTCGGCATGGCCGCGAATTTATCACCCATTCCGGGCCTTCGTATGCGACCTGCGCCACGCCAACCGTTCACCAGCTTGACCGCGCTCAAGGTTCACCGGGGGCGATTGGGCCAATCTGGTGTCCGCACCGGCGTTTCCGCCACTTTTTCCAGAGCATCCCATGACCGATATCACCACGCCCATCATTGTCGACGCCCGCGGTCTGATGCCGCCGGAACCCCTCAACCTGACCCTCGAGGCCCTCGACACCTTGCCGCCGGACGGCGAGGTGATCCTGATGCTGTATCGGGAGCCGGGGCCGCTGTACGACATCCTGCGGCGCAACGGCTACACCCACCGCACCGAATCCACGGACAGCGGGGAGTTTCACATCCACATCCGCCACGCGGCCGCCGCCTGAGGCTGTGTTTCAGTCGTGGAGGGCCAGCTTGGCGGCGTCGTGGATCACGATGTGCTTGCCCTGCACCGAGATCAGGCCGGCTTCGGACAGCTCGTGGAAGATGCGCGAGAGGGTTTCCGGCGTCAGGCTGAGGCGCGAGGCGATCACCTGCTTGCTGGTGGGCAGCTCCACCTCATGACGCCCGCCCGGCGCGCAGGGGGCGCTTTCGGCCAGCTGCAGCAGGTAGCCGATGACCCGCTGGGTGGACGAGCGCAGCGCGTAGGATTCCACGTCGCGCACCATCGAGTGCAGGCGGATCGACATGCCCGCCAGCAGCTTGCGGGCAAAGCGCGGGTCCTGCTCGATCTGGTCGAACACCGCGCCCGCGCCGATGTGCAGCAGCAGGGTGTCGGAGAGCGCCTCGCCGAGCACCGGATAGGGCTGGTCGAGGAACATCACCGCCTCGCCGAAGCTCTGCAGCGGGCCGAGGATCTCGACGACCTTCTCGTTGCCCTGGGCCGAGGTGAAGGCCAGCTTGATCTGCCCCCATACGACCAGGAAAAAACCCTTGGGGTGTTCGCCCCGCTGGAACAGCCGTTCGCCTTTCTGCAGCCGTTTCTCCCGCGAGGCCGCCGCCATGTGGGCGAGGTCTTCGGGCGACAGGGCGCTGAACAGGGGCATCCGGCTCAGCAGGCCGGGGATGTCGATCTTGTCGTTACTCATGGCGGACTTTCAACGTGGGCGGCGGCAAGCCCCTTATTCTAACCCCGGGCGCGCGCTTCACAGCCGGCCTTGCGGCCATTTGCTGACTTTTTGACTCATCAAACATGGAAAAGCCCATCCAGCTCCAGCCCCGACCCGCCGCGCCACCCCCGGAGCCACCCGCGCCCGCGTCCCGCGCGGCGATCCTGTTCGCCGCACCCCACCGGCCGATGTTCCTCGCCGGGGCGGTGCAGAGCGTGCTGGTCTTCCTCCCGTGGGTGTGGGAACTCCTCGCCCGCACCGGCGCGCTGGCCGGCCCCGCTTGGCCGTGGCCGCCGGGCTGGGTGCATGGGCTGTGGGCGGCCTACGGGGTGTTCCCGTTCTTCGTGTTCGGCTTTCTGATGACCGCCATGCCCCGCTGGCAGGGCATGGCCGACACGCCGGGCAGCGTCGCCCGGCGGCCGTGGCTGGGGCTGGTCTCCGGCTGGCTGGTGTTCGATCTGGGCCTGCTCACCGGCGCCGCGTGGCTGCGGGTGCTCGGGCTGGCGCTGGTGCTGGCCGGCTGGGGGCTGGCACTGGCGGTGCTGCATCCGGTGGCCTTCCGGGAGGGCAAGCCGCGGCTGCACGCGGGCACCGCCTGGCTGGCGCTGGCGGCGGGCGCGGTGGGGCTGGTCGCCTGGATCGTCTTTGCGGCCACGGGCGCGCCGCTGGCGGCGCGGGTCGGCCTGTCGATCGGCGTGTATGGGCTGCTGGCGCCGCTTTTCATGGTGGTCAGCCACCGGATGATCCCATTCTTCTCCAGCTCGGCGCTGCCCCGCTACGAGGTGGTGCGGCCGGACTGGACCCTGCGGGTGCTGCTGGGCGTCAGCGTGGTCCACGGCCTGCTGGACATCGCCGGGCTGGCCGCCTGGGCCTGGCCGTTGGATCTGCTGGGCGCCGGCACGGCCCTGTGGCTGAGCTGGAAGTGGCAGCTGCCGCGCAGCTTCGAGGTGCGCCTGCTGGCGATGCTGCACATCGGTTTCCTGTGGCTGGGCATCGCATGGCTGCTGGCCGGGGTGCAGGGTGTGCTGCATCTGGCCGGCGTCGAGACGCTGGGCCTTGCGCCGCTGCATGCGCTGGCGGTGGGCTACTTCGCGACGATGACCCTGGCGATGGTGTCGCGCGTCACCCTGGGCCACTCGGGGCGTCCGCTGGTGGCCGACGCGCTCACCTGGCGGCTCGCCCTCGGGCTGCACGGGGTCGCGCTGCTGCGGGTGCTGTCCGATGTGCTGCCGGCCGGGCAGGCGCTGCTGCTGGTGGCGGCCGGGGTCGGCTGGCTGGTCGTCTTCCTGCCCTGGGCGAGCCGCCTTGTGCCCATCTACCTGGCCCGGCGCAGCGACGGCCGGGACGGCTGATCGGCGGCCTGGCGGTGATAAGTCACTGTTCCGATCCGGAATCTGCGGTTGGCGTGACATCCGTCGCCCTGGTGTGGGACTTCCTGCCTTGGCAATGGCCGCAGTCCCATGCACCATCGCGGAAACTGGAAAAATTGATAAAACAGGATGACGTTAGATCACGCCTCCCGGGAAACGTGGAACTGCGTTGCCGGGCGTTTGTCGCCCGGAAGCACTCTGCTCGATGCCCTCTCCTGCCTGCTCACCCAGGGCCTCGATACCGTGGCGGTGGGGGACGACGGGCCGGGGCTGCGTTACCTCGGCGCCCACACGGTGCTGCGCGCGCTGCAGGCGGGCCTGCCGGCAGAGACGCCGGTCTCCGAACTCGCGCTGGCTGAAAGCGCCGCCGCGGCGGGCAGCGAGGCGCCCGGCGCAGCGGCCCTGATCAACGGCCTGCCCCTGCGCATGTGGCTCAAGGGGCGCGATGGCCGCTACCTCATCGTGAATCGCAGTTTTGCCGAGTCTTGCGGGCAGGCGATGCCCCAGGCGGTGGTCGGCAAGACCGATCTCGAGCTCTTTTCCCGGTCCGTGGCCGATACCGAGCGGGCCGAGGACGCCCAGGTGATGCAGGAGGGCCAGCCCCTCAGCCGGGTGGACCGGATCGACGGCGATGGCACGGTCTGGTTCGAAACCTACAAGGCGCCGGTGCGCAGCCCCGACGGGCTGGTGGTCGGCACCGTGGGCGTGGCCTACGACGTGAGCGAGCGGGTGCGCGAACAGCGTTCGGCCCAGCGCAGCCGCAAGAAGCTGGCCGACGTGCTGGCCACCATCGGCGAAGGCATCTGGGATTACAACCTCGTCACCGGCCGCTTCAGCCACAACCGCCACTGGTGCACCATGCTGGGCCTCGACGACCGCTGGCTCAACCACGCCATGGCCGACCTGCAGGCCCTGATCCACCCGGAAGACCGGGAGCGGGTCGATGCCGCAGTGGCCGCCTGCCTCGAAGGCGGCGGCACCTATGTGGCCGAATACCGCCTGTCCCACGCCGACGGCCACTGGCTGTGGGTGCGCGACCGCGGCGACGTGGTGGATTACGATCAGGACGGCCGCCCGCGGCGGATGGTCGGCAGCATCGCCGACATCAGCGCCATGCGCAGCACCACCCAGGCCCTGCTGGAAAGTCAGATCCGCTACCAGCAGGTCTTCGACAGCGTGCGCGAGGTCATCTTCCAGACCGATGCCCGCGGCCGCTGGCAGCTCCTCAACCCCGCGTGGGCCGAGATCACCGGCCATGCGGTGGATGAATCCATCGGTCGCAGCTTCCTCGACTTCCTCCACCCGGACGACCAGGACGCCCGCCGCGAAGCCCTCAAGCCGCTGGTCGAGCGCGCCCAGGACCACTGCAGCGCCACCCTGCGGGTGAAGTGCCGCGACGGCAGCTTCCGCTGGCTGGATCTGTACGCCCGCGCCATCGTCGATGCCGACAACACCCTCGTGGGCACCTCCGGCACCCTCAACGACGTCACCGCCCGGGTGGCCGCCGAAGACTACCTGCGCCTCACCGCCAGCGTGTTCCGCCACGCCCACGAGAGCATCATCATCACCGACCCGGATGCCCGCATCCTCGAGGTGAACGACAGCTTCTGCGCCCTCACCGGCTACACCCGCGACGAGGTCATCGGCCAGCACAGCCGCCTGCTGCGCTCGGGCCTGCACGATCAGGCCTACTACGACGCCATGTGGGCCGACCTGCTGCGCGACGGCGTGTGGCAGGGCGAAACCTGGAGCCGCAAGAAGAACGGCGAGTTCTACGCCCAGCTCGGCAACATCTCGGCGGTGCGCAACGAAGCCGGCCAGACCACCCATTACGTGGGCCTGTTCACCGACATCACCGACATGAAGGAGAACCAGCGCCAGCTCGAGCACCTCGCCTACCACGACGTGCTCACCCAGCTGCCCAACCGCAGCCTGCTGGCCGACCGGATGCGCATGTCCCTGGCCCAGGCCGAGCGCAACGGCACCCTGGCGGCCGTCGCCTATCTCGACCTCGACGGCTTCAAGCCGGTCAATGACAGCCTCGGCCACCACGTGGGCGACCGCCTGCTGGTGGAGATCGCCCGCCGCCTGCAGGCCTCCACCCGCGCCGGCGACACCGTGGCGCGGATGGGCGGCGACGAGTTCGCGCTGATCTACAACGGCCTCGAGCACGCCGACGAATGCGAGCAGGTGTTTGCCCGCCTGCTCGCCAGCATCTCCGCCCCGATCGCCGTCGACGGCCGCGAACTGAGCGTCACCGCCAGCATCGGCGTCACCCTGTGCCCCCTGGATGGCTCCGATCCCGAGGTGCTGCTGGCCCATGCCGACCAGGCCATGTATCTGGCCAAGCGCGCCGGCCGCAACCGTTTCCACCTCTTCGACCCCGAGCGCGACCGCCGCCTGCGTGCCCACCGGGACGCCCAGATCCGCGTCGAATCGGCCCTCTCCGGCGGCGAGCTGGAGCTCCACTACCAGCCCAAGGTCGATGCCCTCACCAACACCTTGTCCGGCGTCGAGGCGCTGATCCGCTGGAAACACCCGGAGCTCGGCCTGCGCCTGCCCGGCGAGTTCCTGCCCACGGTGAGCGAATCGCGCTGCGAGATCGACCTGGGCAAGTGGGTGCTCGCCACCGCGGTGGCCCAGCTCGACTCCTGGCGCGCGGCCGGCCTGGCCACGCGGATGAGCGTCAACATCTCGGCCCGCCACCTGGCGCACCCGGATTTCGTGCCCCATCTGCGCTCGGTGCTCGAAGCCCACCCCGAGCTCGACCCTGGCCTGCTGCAGCTCGAAGTGCTCGAATCCACCACGATGACCGACCTGTCCGGCATCGCCCGGATCATGGCGGCCTGCAATGACCTGGGCGTCAGCTTCGCCATCGACGACTTCGGCACCGGCTTCGGGTCGATGAGCAGCCTGCGTCGCCTGCCGGTGCGCAGCATCAAGATCGACCGCTCGATCATCCACAACATGCTCAACGACGAGGACGACCTTGCCACCGTGCAGAGCATGATCGGCCTTGCCGCCGCCTTCCGCCGCGAGGTCATCGCCGAGGGTGTCGAAACCCCGCGCCACCGTCAGGCGCTGGTCAAGCTGGGCTGCCATCTGGTCCAGGGGCACGGCATCGCCCGCCCGATGCCCGCAGCCCGGATGCAGCGCTGGATGCGCGCCTACGCCACCCGCCACTAGCACGTCCGCTCCGACGTCGGCGCGCCCAGCCTGCGCCGACATCCTCAATCCGCCCCGTTTCGTGCGACCATGCGCCTCGCGTGCTTGCCGACGCGGGCGCGCATCCCGTCACAACCCTCAATGCAAACATGGAATTCCTGACCGACCCGCAACTGCTGATCGCCTTCCTCACCCTCACCGCCCTCGAGCTGGTGCTGGGGATCGACAACGTGATCTTCATCTCCATCCTGGTGGACAAGCTGCCGCCGGAGAAGCGCGCCTTCGCCCGCCGCCTCGGCCTGTTCCTCGCGATGTTCATGCGCCTCGCGCTGCTGGCAGCCCTGTCGTGGATGGCCGGCATGACCGAGCCCGTCGTCACCGTGCTGGATCACGGTTTCTCGGGCCGCGACCTGATCCTGCTGGGCGGTGGCCTGTTCCTGGTGTGGAAGAGCACCCAGGAAGTGCACCAGCTGATGGAAGGCGAGGAGGGCGAAGCCTCCAGCGCCGTCAAGGCCACCTTCGGCGCGGTGATCGTGCAGATCATCCTGATCGACATCGTGTTCTCCCTCGATTCGATCATCACCGCCATCGGCATGGTCAATAACCTCCCGGTCATGATGGCCGCGGTGATCGTCTCGGTGGGCCTGATGATGGTCGCCTCCGGCCCCATCGGCGAGTTCGTGTCGCGCCACCCCACCGTCAAGATGCTGGCCCTGTCGTTCCTGCTGGTGATCGGCGTGGTGCTGATGGCCGACGCCTTCGGCCACCACGTGCCCAAGGGCTACATCTACTCGGCGATGGCCTTCTCGGTGCTGGTCGAGATGCTCAACCTGCGCATGCGTGCCCGTCAGGCGGCCAAGACCGCGCCGGTCAAGCTCCACGAGCCCTACGTGCGTGAGGAAAGCAAGCAGTGACGGCCCCCTTCGGACCGCTGACGCCCGATTTCGTGCTGTCGGCGGTCGAGGCCAGCGGCCTCGTCTGCGACGGCCGCCTGCTCACCCTCAACAGCTACGAAAACCGTGTCTATCAGGTCGGCATCGAGGACGCCCAGCCGCTGATCGCCAAGTTCTACCGCCCCGGGCGCTGGAGCGACGAGGCGATCCTCGAGGAGCACGCCTTCCTCGCCGAACTCGCCGACGCCGAGATCCCCGCCGTGCCGGCATTGGAGGTTGGCGGGAGCACGCTGCATCACTACGAAGGCTTCCGGGTGGCGCTGTTCCCCCGCCGCGGCGGCCGCGCGCCCGAGTTGGACGACCCGGCGGTGCTCGGCTGGCTGGGCCGCTTCCTCGGCCGCATCCACGCCATCGGCGCAAACAAGCCCTTCGCCCACCGGCCAGACCTGACCATCCGCAGCTTCGGCGAAGAACCGCGCGACGAACTCCTCGCCTCGCCCTTCCTGCCGTCCGAGCTGCGCGAAACCTGGCGTTCGGTGGTGGATCAGGCCCTGGATGGCGTGCGCCGCTGCTTCGAGCGCGCCGGCGCGCAGCCGATGATCCGCCTGCACGGTGACGTGCACGGCGGCAACGTGCTGTGGACCGACGCCGGCCCGCATTTCGTGGATTTCGACGACGCCCGCAACGGCCCGGCGGTGCAGGATCTGTGGATGCTGCTCTCTGGCGACGCCCCGGCCATGGCCCGCCAGCTCGACCACGTGCTCGAAGGCTACGAGCAGTTCGCCGATTTCGACCCGGTCAGCCTGCATCTGGTCGAGGCCCTGCGCACCCTGCGCCTCATCCACTACGCCGGCTGGATCGCCCGACGCTGGGACGACCCGGCCTTCCCGGCGGCCTTCAGCTGGTTCGACACCCCGCGCTACTGGCAGGACATGATCCTCTCGCTGCGCGAGCAGGTTGCGCTGATGGACGAATCGCCCCTCGCGCGACAGTTCTGAGCCTGCCGGGCATTCCATCAACGCAGGGTGTATTCGATCTACACCCCGTGAACATCCTTTGTTCACGGGGTGAATATGATCTACACCCGATGCGATTCCTTTGTTCACCGGGTGTAATCGATCTACACCCGGTGAACATCGTTCGTACACCGCCTGTATTCGATCTACAGCGCGTGAATGTCCTTCGTTAACCCGGTGATGTCGATCTACGCCGGCCTGACATCCTTCTCGCCGGCCCGATTATCGACAGACCGGGGGCGATGAAGGCTGTCGTCAGGCGGGGGTTGCCGTTTCGGCGTCAAATTGGCCGGCGCGGAAGGCGTCCAGCAGCCGGCGCATGCGCCCTGCGTCCTCTTCGGTGAAGCCCTGCTTGAAATCGGTGAGCACCAGCCGCGCGCGGGTCGGCCAGTTGCCCGGCGCGTCGTCGATGGCCAGCCACGACGCGGTGGGCGCCTTGGCCGCCAGCCACTGGCGGGCTTCCCGCTCGCGCAGGCCGTAGAGCTCGTTGGGGCTGCGCGGAAAGATCGCCGGCGTGGTGTCGATCACCCGCGGCTGGATGTCCGGCGAGAAGCGCGCCCGCAGCTTGGGCAGCGAGAACAGTGTGCGCCAGTCGGATGCGATCACCACCCGGGTCTCGGGGTAATCGCGCAGCACGGCTTCGAGCACCGGCAGACAGCGAAAGTCCTCCGCCTCGCGCCAGGGATGCGTGACCCCATCGAAATCGAGGAAGACATAGACCGGGATCACGCCCGGGCTGTGGAGGTTTTCGGTCATTGTTTGATGCGTCGCAACATTTGGGTTGAGGAAAGGTGGAATCCTGCCGTTATCAAAAAAGTTTGCACGTAACAGTATTCGTAGACCATTCTAAGGTCTGCAATTGTTGCAGTGCAGTAATTTTTTATCGAACCCCATGGAGGTTTTTATGAACCCGATCATCAATCTCGAAGGCAAGGTGGGCCTGATCACCGGCATCGCCAACGAAAAGTCCATCTCCACTGGTGTTGCCGAAGCGTGCATCGAAGCGGGCGCCAAGGTCATCATCACCTACCAGAACGAGAAGACCCTCGCGTTCATCGAGCCGATCGTCAGCCGCCTGGGCATCGAGGACGTCCTGCTCCTCGACGTGACCAAGCCCGAGACCATGGACGAAGTCTTCGCCCAGATCGACGCCAAGCACGGCAAGCTAGACTTCGCGATCCACAGCATGGCCTTCGCCAAGCGCGACGACCTCCACGGCCGCGTGGTCGACACCTCGCCGGACGGCTTCGCGATGGCGATGGACGTGTCCACCCACTCCTTCGTGCGCCTGGCCCGCAAGGCCGAGCCGCTGCTCGAGAAGGCCGGCGGCGGTTCGCTCATCACCATGACCTACCTCGGCAGCGAAAAGGTCATCGCCAACTACGGCGTAATGGGCCTGTGCAAGGCAGCCCTCGAAGCCGCCACCCGCTACATGGCCTTCGAGCTGGGCCCCAAGAACATCCGCGTCAATGCGATCTCCCCGGGCCCGCTGATGACCCGCGCCGCCTCCGGCATCGCCGGTTTCGACGGCCTGATGGCGGCCGCCGTCGATCGTTCGCCGCTGCACCGCCTCGTCACCCCGGAAGACATCGGCGCGCTCACCGCGTTCCTCGTCTCGGACGCTGGCCGGAACATGTCCGGCGGCGTACACTTCGTGGATGCTGGCTACAACATCATCGGATGACCCTCGTCGATCCGCGATGATCGACCCGCCCGCCGTGCTGCCGGAAGCCGGGAGAGCGCTCAGTCGCCTTCCCGATCCGGTTCCGGCTCACCCCCTGCTCGAAGGTCTCGTCGAGATCGGGCGGGGGGAATTCTCGATCGTGCTCGACGCTGGTGACGGCGAGCGCGTCTTCAAGGTGGTCAGCTCCCCTGCCGACTACTTCTACCTCGCCGCGGACGACCGTCCCACCGGCATTCATTTCCCCCGCGTGTTCGCCGATTACGGCGTGATCGGCAAGGCCAGCAACGGTTATTCGTTCCGCCTCGTCGAGGTCGAGCGCCTGCGTCCGGTGTCCGGCGAAGCGTCCCGGCTCGCCCGGCTGCTCGCCGCCGCCTACTGGGAAGGCTGCGAGAAGTGGGCCAACATGGGCGTCAATCGCGGCCGGCTGGCGCTCTATCACATCGCCCAGGAACCGCCGCCCGAACTCCCCGCCAGCCTCGTCGAGGCCGTGGCGCGGCTGTCTGACTTCATCGAGGGCTACCCCGTCCAGCCCGACATCCTCAATCCCGACAACCTGATGATGCGCGCCGACGGCACGCTGGTCTTCGCCGATCCGGTGTTCCTGCCCTGATCCGCGCCCTCAGCCGGCGCGGTGCAGCAGCGGGCGCTTGGGGGCGTTCTTGGTGAGCAGCTTCCAGGCCACGCCGAATACGTCGTCGCCCCGCGAGACCGCCTTGCGCGGCAGGGCCAGCAGGTCGTTCGACGGGATGGCGGCCGCCCGCTCGCAGGTGGTGCCGGAGAGGTAGCCGGCCGCCGCCGCGGCTTCCATGCTGCGCAGGTCGTGGCTGCCGTAGGGGTAGCAGAAGTGATCCACGCGCTGGCCCAGCAGGTCTTCGAGCGCCGACTTGCTGTCGCTCATCTCGCGGGCGATGCAGGCTTCGTCCTGCTGGGCGAGCCGCAGGTGGCTCCGGGAGTGGGAGCCGATCGTGAAGCCCATGTCCCGCACCTCGCGCAGCTGCGCGGCGTCCATCAGGGGCGCCGGCTCGGGGCCGACGCCCGCATCCCACAGCGAGGTGCTGCCGATCAGGCTGCTCACCGCGTACACCGTGGCCGGATAGCCGTGGGCCTTGAGCACCGGCGCGGCATTCTCGAGGAAATCCACGTAGGCGTCGTCGAAGGTGAGCACCAGCGGGCGCGGCGGAAGCGCCTTGTCGCCGCGCAGGCCGGCCACCGCGTCGTCGAGGCTGATGACGGTGTAGCCGAGCACCCGGAACAGCGTCATCTGGGCGCGAAAGCGCGGCAGGTGGCAGTAAAGCGCGCCGTGGGCCTTCACCCGGCCGGGAAAGTGTCCGACCCGGTGGTACATGAGGATCTGGATCATGGGCCGCAGGCCTCGCGATACGCCGCCAGGGTTCCGTCGAACATCGCATTCTCCGTGAAGCCGGATTCGAAGCGCTGGCGGGCCCGGGCGCCCAGGGCGGAACGCCGCTCGGGGTCGGCCAGCAACTGGGCGATGGCGTCGGCGAGGGCCGGCACGTCGTCCGGCGGCACCAGCAGGCCGCTCGCGCCGTGCTCGACCACCTCGCCAATGCCGCCCACCGTGCTGGCGACGATGGGCAGGGCGCAGGCCGAGGCTTCCAGCAGGGTCAGGGACAGGGCCTCCCGCCGCGACGGCGCCAGCAGCATGTCGGCGGCCGCCAGCAGGGCCGGCACGTCTTCGCGCAGGCCGAGGAAGCGGACCCGGTCGGCAATGCCGAGTTCGGTCGCGAGGGCCTGGGTCTGCGGGCCCAGATCGCCGTGGTGATCGCCGGCGAGGAGCAGCGTCCAGCGTTGGTCCTTGATGCGGGCCAGCGCCTTCAGGGCCGTGTCGTGGCCCTTGGCGGTGACGATGCGGGCGGCCATCAGCAGGCACGGCTCGTCGTCGGCGAGGCCCAGCGCCGCTCGGGTTGCGTGGCGCACGTTGGCGGGCAGCCTGGCGGCGATGTCGGCGATGCCGTGATGGACGACCCGGATACGCGCCGGGTCGTAGCCCTCGCGCTCAAGAAAGCGCGCCACGGCACCCGACACGGCGATGATCCGGTCGGCCCGGCCGAAGTGCTTGCCGGCGTTGTCGGAGTGGGCGGTGGCCACGTTGGGCACGCCGGCCAGCTTCGCGGCAAACCCGGTGTACAGCGCCCCGCGGGTGAGGTGGCCGTGGATCAGGTCGGCCTTTTCGCGGCGGGCATACAGCGCCAGGCGGATGACTGACGGCAGGTCGTAGATGCCCACCATCGGCAGGTTGATGCCGCCAAAGCCGTCGGCGGTGAGCTGCTGGCCGAGCCAGCCGTTCATCGAGCCGGCGAACAGCGCCTCGTGGCCCCGCGCCCGCAGGCCGCGCATCAGCTGCAGGGCGTGGCGCTCGGCGCCGCCGCTGCGCAGGCTGTGCAGCACGGTGATGATCTTCATGGCTGGAGCACCTGGCGATAGACGGCAAGGTTGCCGGCCACCATCGCGTCGATGGAAAACTCGGCCAGGATGCGCGCCCGGCCGGCGGCGCCGAAGCGCCCGCGCAGGGCCGGGTCGGCGGCGAGGCGGTCGATGGCGGCGGCGAGCTGGGCTTCGTTGCCGGGCTCAATCAGCAGGCCAGTGACGCCATCCAGCACCGCCTCCGGCAGCCCGCCAGCGCGGGTGGTGACGATGGGCACGGCGGCGGCCGAGGCCTGAAGCAGCGACACGCCCAGGCCTTCCATGTCGGCCGGATGCACCAGCAGGTCGAGCCCGCCCAGCCAGCGCGGCAGATCGTGGCGGAAGCCGGCGAAGCGCACCGCGGCGTCGAGCCCGCGGCTGGCGACTTCGGCGCGCAGCTCGGCCTCCAGCGGGCCCTGGCCGAAGATCAGCACGACCAGCTTCGGGTGCTTTTCGAGCAGGCCCGGCAACACGGAGAGCAGGTAGCGGTGGCCCTTGCGGGGGATCATCTGCGCCACCACGCCGGCCACCAGCGCATCGGCGGGCAGGCCGAACTCGGCGCGGAAGGCGGCGGCATCGACCGGCGCGAGGTAGGGCGTGGCGTCCACGGCGCTGCGCACGCAGGTGACCTTGCCCGGCGCGAGGCCTTCGGACAGCAGCACCTGGCGGATGCCCTCCGAGATGGTGATCACGTGGTCGTACAGCCGGTACTTGATCGCCACCGCGAGGCGGGATTCCGGGTTGTCCACCCGTCGCGACAGCACGCAGGGCACGCCGGCGAGCTTTGCGGCGAGGCCGCCCCAGGTGTCGGCGCCGCGGCGGCTGTGAAGGTGCACGAGGTCGGGCTTTTCGGCGCGGATCAGGTTGGCCAGGCGCAGCACCATGCCCGGATCACCGTCGCCGCCCATCTTCATGGGCACCACGCGCACGCCGGCGGGCTGCTGGCGGGCGGAGTCGCTGCCGGTGGGGCAGGCGAGCAGGTTGTCGATGCCACGGGCGGCGAGGCCCTCGACGATGTACTGGACCTGACGCGCGCCGCCGTACAGAAACTTGCCGGCTTCCACGTGGAGGATCTTCATCGCGCGCCTCCGGCGGCCAGCATGGCCTGGGCGCGTTCGATGACCATCGCCGGGGTGATGTCACGCAGGCAGGTGAACTTGCCGCCGCAGGTGGGCCGGCGCTTGCACGGCGAGCATTCCAGCCCCAGCCAGATCACGCTGCCGGTCGGCCGGCCGGTGTCGGTGTAGGGGCAGGTGGAGCCGAAGATGGCCACCGTGGGCCGGGCCAGCGCGGTGCCCATGTGGGTGAGGCCGGTGTCGACGCCGATCACCAGCGCCGAACGGGCGATGACGGCGACGGCTTCGGGCAGGCGGGTCTGGCCGGCGATATTGACGATGCGCGGGTCGGCCGCGGCGATGCGGGCCGCGGCGTCAGCATCGGCCGGGCCGCCGAGGATCACCGGGGTGAGGCCGATGGCGGCGATGAGCTGGGGCGCCAGCGCCTGCCAGGCGTCCTCGAACCAATGCTTTTGCGGGCGGGTTGTGAAGGGGGCGAACACCGCGTAGCGGCCGGTTTCCAGCCGGTGGGTGGCGAGCTTGGCCTGCACGCTCGCATCCGCCGTCGGGGCGACGTGGAGCGTGGGCAGGAAGTCGCCGGCATCGACGCCCAGATGCTGGGCGAGGAACTGGTATTCGGAGCCGATGCGCTTGATCTCGCCGCCGCGGGGGATGACCTCGGTCATCAGCAGCTGGCTGCCTTCCTTCGAGCCGAGGCCGACGCGGCGTTTTGCGCCCGAGAGCCAGGTGATGAAGCCGCTCTTGAGCAGGCCTTGCAGATCCAGCGCCACGTCGAAATTGCGGGCGTGGAGCTCGCGCCGCAGGGCGAGCACCCGGCGGGCGAGCTCGAGCTTCTGGCCGCCCTTCCAGAGCTTGACCCACTCGGCCTTGCTCCAGGTGATGATATCGTCGATGGCCGGGTCGGTGAGGAGGAGCTCGTGGATGCCGGGTTCGACCAGCCAGGCCACATGGGCGTCCGGGTAGGCGCGCTTGATGGCGGCGGGCAGGGCCGAGGCGAAGACCACGTCGCCGATGGCCGAGCTGCGGACGATGAGGATGCGCTTCACGCGGTGACTCCGGCGCGGCCGTGGGCGGCCGGGCGGCGGGGCTGGGAGCGGAGGCGGAACGTCATGGGCAAAAACCGGGCGGCGCAAAGACCGCTATTGTGCCGCAAGTCGCGCAGCTTTCGCCCGGATCCGGCTAGCCGCGGCGGATCGGCGGGTGACGCGGGGTGTTCTTGGCGACGAGCTTCCAGAGCACGCCGAGGGCGGTGTTGCCCTGGGAAACCGGCTTGCGGGGAAGGGTCAGCAGATCGTCGGCCGGGGTGGCGACGGCCCGCAGGCAGGTGGTGCCGGTGACGTAGCCGGCTTCGGCGGCCGCATGCACGGCGCGGATGTCGTGGCTGCCGTAGGGGTAGCAGAAGTGGTCGACCCGCTTGCCGAGGGCGTCTTCGAGCATGCGCTTGCTGATCGTCATTTCTTCGGCGATGCGCTGGGTGTCGACCTGGGCGAGGCGGGGGTGGCTGACCGAGTGGGAGCCGACGGTGAAGCCCATGGACTGCACTTCCCGCAGCTGGGCGGCGTTCATCAGGGCCGCGGGGCGCAGGCCTTCGGGCTCGACCCACGACGAGGTCTGGCCGAGCAGCCCGGCCACGGCATAAACGGTGGCCGGATAGCCGTGCTCCTTGAGCACCGGGGCGACGCATTCGAGGAAATCCACGTAGCCGTCGTCGAAGGTGAGCACCACCGGGCGGGCGGGCAGGGTGGCTTCGCCGCGCAGGCCTGCCACGGCGTCGTCCATGCTCACCACCGAATAGCCGAAGCGCTTGAGCATGCTCATCTGCGCGGCAAAGCGCGGACGATGGCAATACTGCCCTCGATGACTGGGCATGCGCGTCGGAAAATCACCAACCTGGTGATACATGAGGATGTGGACTCGGCTCATTCTGGATAGGGATTTCACGCCCGGGCACGAATCATGCCGGAATTTTGTTTCGGCATGTTCCGTGCCGTGCAGGGAAATGTCACGACCGGCTCATTGAATTAACACTTTCTATCAATGGGCTGCGCCGGCAGGCGCGGGCCTACAGCCAGGTCGTGATCAGCCAGGCCAGCGCCGCAACGAAAACGACACCCAGCACCACGTTGCGGGTCTTCTTCATGGTGCGCTGGAGCTTGACCCGCTGGCGGCTGGCCTGGAAGTGCTCGACCACCGGCGTCTCGGAGCCCCGGTCGAAGATCTTCACGTAGCTCTCGGGCAGTGGGCCGACCTTCAGCTCGGGGTGGCGCTCCACGGCGGTGGTGAAGCTGTCCTGATCGACGCCCAGCACCATGCCGTCCTGGGCGGCGATCCAGTCTTCGACGAAGGCGTGCATCGCCGGGGTGTTGCGCAGGTAGAGCGTGCCGGTGAGGTAGCGGTGGGTCATCCCCGCGTCGGCGGGGGCGATGAACACGCCCAGGTCGGCATCGAAATCGAAGAACAGCTTGAGGGGCGAGCGGACGACCGAGTCGGCGTCGAGGTACACCACGTCGCGGCCAGGAAAGCGGCGCAGGCAGTCGAGCAGGAACTCGGGCTTGATGCGCGTGTTGGCTTCCCAGTAGCCCCGGCTGGCGAAGCGCTTGAGGAAGTACGGGGTGCCGGTGCGGTCGAGGGATTCGCGCAGCTGGGCTGCTTCGGCGGCGTAGCCGTCGGTGAAGAAGCCGCAGGTGAGGAAGGGTACGCCCGGAGCGTCGTTGAGGATTTCGCCGTCGGCGCCCATGTTCATGGTCGGTGTTCGGAATGGAGAAGGCGATCTATTCTGCCCGAATCGGCGCGGCTTGTCGGCCGTCCGCAGGCGGCCCGAGGCTGCGCCGGCCCAGCAGCAGCACCGCGAAGAGCACATACAGCAGCGAGGTGTTGGAGCGCCACAGGTAATCCTCGAAGAGGCTGCACACGCCGATGAACACCACCAGCGCCACCCGATGCTGGGCGAGGGCGTCGCGATGGCGGCGCCACAGGATGGGCGGGAAGTAGGTGAGGAGCAGGATCAGCCCGCCGCCGATGCCGGTGGTGGTGACGGTGAACAGATACTGGTTGTGGGGGTTGTCGGTGGTGGTCCAGTCGGGCGTGTAGCGCTGGTTGATGTCCACGTAGGCGGGGTAGAAATCCCCGGCGCCAACCCCGGTGAGAAGGTTCTCGGCGGCGAGGCGCAGGCTGTTGGTGAGAAATCCCAGCCGCTGGGCGGTGGCGGTGTCGAAGGTGTCGTCGCGCCGGGCGAATTCGCTGAGGGTCTCATCCACCTGGGCGGCGATCGGGGCGCTGGTGTGGTAGGCCAGCACGGCGAGGCCGGTGGTGAGGCTGACCGCCGCCAGGGCTGCCCGCAGCGGGTGGCGGCCGGCGAGGCGCTGGAAGATCAGCAGCGCGACGAGGACCAGGAAGACCAACTGGCCGGTGCGGCCGGTGGAGAAGATCAGGTTGCCGGTGGTGAGGGCCGCGAGCAGGGCGAAGCCGGCGCGTCGCCAGCCCGTGGCGGCGAGGGCTTCGCGCAGCGCCAGATAGCCGGCCCAGGCGAGGATCGGGGCGTACAGGATGTGATCGACGAAGGGCGCGGTCTCGGTGGCTTCCTTCCGGACGCGGATGCCGTCGGGCCACTCGGGGAAGAAGCTCATCTCCAGCCAGTTGTACCAGGCCAGCGTCTCGGCCATCAGGCAGCCGGCCAGGAAGGCGGCGATGCAGCGGGGGGCGAGTTCGCGCCGGGCGATGGTGAGGTAAAGGGGGGAGAGCAGGAAGAAGGCGTAGCGCCCGACCATCCGCAGGCCGGCCTGCAGGTCGTCGGTCCACAGCAGCGAGAGAGGCGTGATCCAGAAGAAGGCCTGGAAGATCCAGAACAGCGGATCGCCCTTGAGCTGCGCCCATTTTTCGGCGAAGCGGCCCTCGACCAGCGACAGCAGCAGGATCAGCCCGCTGATCGAGTAGGCCGGCGCCACGTGGGCCGGCAGGAAGAAGAACAGGCTCGCGAACAGCATCCCGTTGATGGCGGGAATGCTTGAGCGCGGCGCCGCCAGGGCATCTCGGAGGGACATCGTGGGAGCGCGCCTCAGCGGTGGCCCTGCAGCTTCGCCTTCAGCCGTCGGGCCATCAGGAACACGCTGATCTTGCGCCGCTCGGCCTCGGCGACCCGGGCGAAGTGGCGGGTCAGGCGGCGGGCGACGCTGTCTGCGCCCTTGCTGCCGAAGCGCGCGCCGATGCTGCTGGCGATGCTGGCATCTTCGACGACCACGCTCGGGGAGAGCACCGGCACGCAGAGGCCGAACTTCCAGTAGCGGTCGAGGGTGTCGTCGATGGGGCTCTTCGGCACCGGGATGGCGGCCAGCAGGCGGCGGGCGCCTTCGAGGCTGACCATGTAGCCCTGGGTGCCGCTGGGGTGCTTGGTGGGCAGGACGAGCTGCTCGCCGCCCGACAGGGTGGCGACGGGAATCCCGCGGATCGGCTGGAGGGCGGACAGGCGCACCGCGTCGAAGGGCGGCATCAGGGCGGCGGCTTCGCGGGCGACGCGCATCAGCGACGGGCTGCACACCACGTCGTCCTCGAGGACGATGGCGTGGGGCAGGCGGCGCTCGACGACGATCTGCCAGAAGCGCAGGTGGCTGAGGTAACAGCCCACCTCGCCGTTGGAGAGGCCCGGCTCGGCGTCGGGGCCGAGGGTGGCGCGATCGACCTTGACGCCTTCGACGGCCGGGAGGATCTCCGCCTCGAGCCCGAGTTCGCCCAGGTGCCGGAGGATGGCCTCGCGACGGTCGGCGGCACGCTCAAGATTGACGACGAATATCTTCATGGTGTGGTCAGTATTCCAGTCGGCCGTGGTGGCCCTTGAACCGCAGGATGCGCGCCTTGTGTTTCTCGACGAGCCGCGCCGCCAGGCCGCGCAGGGGCGCCAGCAGGCCCGGCGCGGGGTGGTGGCCGAGCACCCGATGATGGCGACAGTCGGCCGGCAGCGTGGCAAGCACCGCACTGAACTCGGCTTCCGGGTCGATGCCGTCGCCGGCGAGCTTGCGATAGAACGCGCCGTCGGTCTTGATGGGTCGGGTGTGGCGGATCACCGTGGTGTCGATGATGCCCACCTTGCCGCCGTCGGCGCGGGCCAGGTGGCACAGGGCGTGGTCGCTGCCCCAGGTGCTGAAGGTGATCGGCAGGTCGTTCAGCCGGCGGGCGATGAAGCCGGTGTCTACGCAGGGGCACATGATCTCGACGAAATTGGTCTCGCGCCATTCGGCCAGCGGGTTGCGCAGCATGATGCGGTGCGACCAGTAGCCGGACCAGTCCTGGGCCGGATGGGCGACGGCGAGGCCAAGGCGGTCGACGTCTTTGAAGAAGGCCGAGATGCTGCCGGCGGTGACCGCCAGATCGTCGTCGGCCAGCAGCACGTAGCGGTAGGCGGACAGATCCAGCGCGCCGGACTGCACGCATTCGCGGAAGTGGGAGAGCTTGTTGTAGCCGCCGATCACGGTGGCGACGGCCTCGGGCTGGGGTTCGCGCGGGGCGTAGCCGCTCACGAAGACGTCCCAGTTGCGCTTGGGCTCGGCGGCGAGCCAGTCGGGCAGCAGGTCGGTGGCGCCGACCCGCATGAACACCAGGTAGGGCCGCCGCACTGCGGGCGCGGGTTCCGGCCGGGTGAAGGGCGCCGGCCGGATCTCAGGCGCCATGGACATCGACCCCGGTGGTGCGGAAGGCTTCCAGCATCTGGCGCTTCTCGTCGGCAGACTTGAAGCGCACCCGATCCCACCCGAAGGCCACCACCTTCGTGCTGGCCGGGGCGGTCTGGCGGGCAAACAGCAGGGCGCTAGAGCGCACCCCGACGACGGCGTTGTAGGGCGTGCGGGCGAGGTGGACTTCGAGCGGTTCGTCCAGATTGACCACTTCATAGGCGGGCTGGTTGAGCTCCCGCGATGGGTCTTTCGGGTGGCCCTTGTAGAAGATGCGGGTGATGCCCTGCCCGGCGAGCCAGGCGCGGATCTCCTCGCTGACGGCGTCCCGGTCGGCGCCCTTCATCAGCCCGGCGCCTTCCAGGGGCTGGCCGATCACCAGCGCGGTGGGTTCGCCGTCGACAACAACGCGGGTCGGGTCGGGTTCGACCAGCGGCGGCAGCACCACCGCCTTGGCGGGCGGGTATTCGTGGGGCAGGCCGGGCAGCACGTAGACGCGGTCGCAGAAGGGCGCGTCGGAGCCGATGCGGTCGCCCGAGAAGCACCAGTAGTCGAGCTCGGGCGCCACCAGCTGGCGCAGCTTGCGCACGTACTGGAGGAAGCGCTTGGCGAGCGTGAGCGGATAGCGGCGGATGCTGATGATGCCGTCGGGCAGGATGCGGGCGTGCATCTCGCTGGCGCCGCAGCGGGGCGGCAGGGCGCGCAGGAAGTAGTTGATTGCCTCGGTGTCGAACACCGCGCTGTGGATGTGCAGCACCTTGCAGCGGCCGACCAGATCGGCCACCAGGCGGATGTTCTCGCGCTGGCGGCGCAGGCGGCCGAAGGGGCCGGGCAGGGGTTCCCAGCGGGGCCAGGGCATGTAGCCGGCGGCGTCCCAGTCGGTCTGCTTGATGATCGGGGTGACGCCCCGCTTGTAGCACACCAGCACCTGGCGGGCGCCGGGCTCGAAGTTTTCGGCGATGCGCCGCGCCGCCAGATACTGCAGCGGCGATGCGACGAAGTAGAGGGCGACGCGATCGCTCATGGGGTCAGGCCTCCGGAATGTCGTGGGCCTCGCCGCTGGCGAGCAGCCGGGCGTAGGCGCCGCCAGCGGCGACCAGGGTGTCGTGGGTGCCGGATTCGACGATGCGCCCGCGCTCCATCACCACGATGCGGTCGGCGTCGCGGATGGTGGACAGGCGGTGGGCGATGACGATCACGGTGCGGTTCTTGCGCAGCTCGATGAGCGCGTCCTTCACGGCGCGTTCGGATTCGTTGTCGAGGGCCGAGGTGGCTTCGTCCAGCAGCAGGATCGGTGAATCCCGCAGGAAGGCCCGGGCGATGGCGATGCGCTGGCGCTGGCCGCCGGAGAGCTGGCTGCCGTTGGCGCCGACGCGGGTGGCGAGGCCGTCGGGCAGCTTGTCGATGAACTCCATCGCGTGGGCGGCGCGGGCGGCGGCGACGATGTCGGCCTCGGGCACGTCGGGCCGGCCGTAGGCGATGTTGGCGGCCACGCTGTCGTCGAACAGCACTACCTGCTGGCCGACCCAGCCGAGCTGCTGGCGCAGGTGGGCCAGCGGCAGGCTGGACAGCGGCGTGCCGTCGAGCAGGATGCGGCCTTCCTCGATGTCGTAGAAGCGGGCCACCAGATTGACGAGCGTGCTCTTGCCGCTGCCCGAGGCGCCCACCAGGGCGATGGTCTGGCCGGGCGGGATGTCCAGGTCGAAGTCGCGCAGGGCGTATTCGGTCTGGCCGGGGTAGCGGAAGCTGATGTGCTCGAAGCGCAGCGCGCCGGTGGCGCGGGGGAAGCTGCCGGTGGCGGTGTCGACCTCGGCCGGGGTGTCGAGGAGCTCGAAGATGCTCTGGGCGCCGGCCAGACCGCGCTGGATCACGGCGTTGATGTTGGTCAGGCGGCGGATCGGCTCGAACAGCATCGACATGGCGGTGACGAAGGAGACGAACTCGCCGGGGCTGAGCTTATCCTGGGCCGACAGCGACGTGGCCGTCCAGATCACCGTGGCCACCGCGGCGGCAGCGAGCACCTGCACCAGCGGCACGTTGATCGCCGACACGCGCACGGTGTGCATGGTCTGCTTGCGCAGCTTTTCGGAGATGTCGGCGAAGCGGGCGTCCTCGTGGTCGTGGGTGCCGAAGAGCTTGATCTCGCGCACGCCGCCGAGGGTTTCTTCCACCGTGCCGGTGAGGCGCCCGGCGGTCTCCTGCATCTCGCGGTTGGAGCCGCGCAGCTTGCGGCTCGCCACGCGGATCAGCCACGCCACGATTGGCGCGATGGCGACGATGACGAGGGTGAGCTCCCAGGCGGTGTAGATCAGGTAGCCGGTGAGGCCGACGATGATCAGCGAGTCGCGCACCACGATGATCCACGCGTTGGACAGCGCCGCGCCCACCTGGGGGATGTCGTAGAGGATGCGCGACAGCATCCGCCCGCCGGCTTCGGCCTGGTGCACCGGGATCGGCAGGTGCATCTGGTGGCGGAACACCTGCTGGCGCAGATCGTTGATGGCCTTGTTGGCGATCCACTGGCTCGACACGTTGGCGGCGTATTCGGCGACACCCTTGGCCAGGAAGGCGAGCATCAGGAACAGCGGCACCTGCCACTGGGCGGTCTGGCTCTTCTTGATGAGGCTCTCGTCCACCAGGGGCTTGAGCAGGCTCGGCAGCACGGGCTCGAGGGAGGCCGCGGCGACCATCGCCAGGATCGACAGCAGCACCACCCGCGAGTAGGGCCGCACCGAGCCGAGCAGGCGGCGGTAAAGGAGGATCGAGTCTTTCATTTTCAGTGCAGTACCTTGTCAGCGGTCAAGCTGACTTAGCCGGTAGCCGGAGCTGCTCATCGATATTGGCCTGCTTGTTCTGGCGGAACGGCAACCTTGATCGCGTAACAGCAGGGGAGCCAGGGCAGATGTGGCAGGGGGGGGATAGGCTGCGAGGGGGGCCAAAGTGACACAAAGAATTGTCGCACCTCCGGCAGGTGTGGGTAAGTCGCACCGGCGCATCCACAAGCATCTTTAGCGGGCGAACAGCCGTTTCAGCACTAGGCGCTTGGCGGCCTCGCCGTACTTGGTGCGGCGCTTTGGGGCGCGCAGCCACGCGTCGAGCGCTGCGCTGCGGCGGCGGTGGAGTTCGCGAAACATGGGGTTCCCTGTGTGCCGGAACTGCGCCTTGAGGGCGTCAAGCACCAGCAGTTCGTCTAGTGCATCGGCCTGGTGTGGGTTGCTGGTGGCGTAGCGTTCGTAATCCAGACCGATTTCGGCGTCCAGCCCAAGTTTTTCGAGCACCGCGCAAATCAGCCGCTCCATGATGAAGGCCTTGAGTGGGTAGCGGCCGGCGATGGCGCGGTGATCCGTGTGGCCATTGAGCTGCCGGGCCAGTTCGTCGGTGCCGTTTTCGCAAAGATCGAAAATCCTCTCGGCGTAGCTAAACCAGGTTTTCCAGACGCTCATCCGGGCGACAAAATAGTTGGAGAAGATCGAGCGAGTCTGGTCGGCGTAATAGTCGTAGCTGGCGACATCCACATCGAGGCCGATGCGCTGAAATAGCTCGCGGGTGGCGGCGATGAGTCCAGGGTGCCAGAAATCGCCCTGCGCGAAGACGTTGGGGAACAGCGAGAGCTGGTCGAGACAGGGTGAGAAGCTGATGAGCTCGGCGTCGGATTCCGCGCAGCGGGCGAGCAGGTCGTGCCCGCCAAGGCCGGTTTTCTCAGTGAGCCGAGGTGAGAACAGTCCGAAGCGGTCGTCGTCGGCAAAGTCGGCCGTCAGCAGGATGTTTCGGATGCAGCCGTATTCGAACCAGCCATTATGGGGTGGCTGGCGATTGTCGTAGGGGATGAATTCGGGCTCAATCGCTTGGCGTGTCGCATCATCGTAGAAAACCTGATAGAGCTTGATCACAAGAGCCTCGTTGCTAATAAAATTTTAGTGTAGCAAACTGGAATTCATGCTCCGGCGGCATATTAATGTTCGCTGTGGGTGAGCCAGGCGGCGGTAAAGCTGGATGGATTCGTTCATTCCCGGTGCAGCACCTTGTCCACGATCAGGCTGGCCCAGCCTTCCTCACGGAAGCGGGCGTGCAGTTCGAGGCGGTTGTATTCGGTATCCACCCAGTCGAGGAAGCTGATCGGCGACCGGGCGTTGCGGGCCACGTAGGTGGCGAAGAAGAAATCCAGCACGCCGGTCTTGGCGCGCTTGAAGTGGCCGTACTTCCAGGAGAGTTCGTTCATCGCGTCCTCGACCGGATGGCCCAGGTGCAGGATGCGATACAGGGCGGCGCCGATGCCGGCCCGGTCTGCACCGGACTTGCAGTGCAGCAGCGCGGGGTACTCGATCTTCTTGAACAACTCGTCCATCGCGTGGACTTCCTCGATCTCCGGCGGCGTGCGGGAGTAGAGCTTCACGTCGTAGAGCGCGATGCCGGCCTCGTCGCAGGCTTCCTTCTCGAGGGCGTAGGAGCCGTAGCCGTGGGCGCCGCGCAGGTTGATGATGCTCTTGAGGCCGAACTTGCGGGCGTACTTGCGGATCTGCGCCGGGCTGGGCTGGCTGGAGCGGTACATGCCGCCGCCCAGATCGTAGAAGTTGTTGTAGATGGCGCGGATCGCCCCGTGGTCCACCAGGTGCATGTCGAACCAGGCGCGAACCCGGCCGCTGGCGCTGGAGATGTCCATCGTCATCGGGCGGCCTTCGGGCGCAGGGCGGCGCCGATGGGGGCGGCGCGACGGGCGGGATGGTCCGGCAGTAAAACGTGCATGAGCGCAAACGGCAGCCGCAGGCCGGCACGCCGATCGTGGGAAAGGACGGATTATCGCATCAAGGGGGGGCGGGCACGAGGGCGGCACGGTAAATGGGCTGACTCGCGCCGGGCCTGCCGCCCCGGAAGGCCGGCCCGGCGCGCCCGTGCATCGGGTGCTGCGGACGGGCTTGAAAGGGCGTCGGGGAGGGTTTGCGGTGGTCGCCGCCCCCGGGCGGGTGCTCGTGACCACCGGCGCGCTGCGCCCGACCACCGGCGAGGTGGTCGCGAGTACCTCGGAGAGAGTCGTGAGTACCTCCGGGATGGTCGTGAGTACCTCAGCGGTGGTCGGGCCTATGGCGGAAGCCCTCGGTTGGACCTGCGGGACAGGACGTGCCTGTCTCCGGGCTGCTCGGGTCCGTCTTCCGGATAGTCGGCCCCTGTCCCGGAGCGCCTCGCGAGCAGCTTTGTGCTCCTCGCGAGGCGCTCGCGGACAGGCGGGGTGTGTCGGCGGGATAGGGGTGGTCTATCCGCGAGGTGCTCGCGAGAGACGCCGGGACAGGGCACGACACGCGCCGAGCTCATCGCGAGGAGATCCGGGCTGGTCGCGACGGGCTCCGGGGTGGTCGCGAGCACCGGGCGGGGTGGCGAGTCGGCCTTGCCGGGGGTGTCGAGGGCAGCGGCGGTCGGGGGCCGGGGCGCCGATCTCCTCCGGATGGGTGTGGGGCAGCTCGGCTCGGGCGCGCCGGGGGTGCCGCGCCTTTCCTCAGGCGTCGAGCGTTGCCAGGAAGGTCTGACGGGCGGCTTCGAGTTCCGGCCGGGCAAAGTCGTCGGCGAGGCGCAGGGCCACGGCGTGGTAGGCGTCGAAGGCGGCGCGGACCTTGTCGGCGTCCACCGGCCGGCCGGGGGCGGGGGGCGGGGCGGGCGGAATCTCGCCGACGGGGCGCAGCACCGCGTAGCGCGGGATCATGCGCTGGCCGCCTTTCTCGGAGGCGGCGGTCATCGGGCCGGTCTTGGTGTAGATCTCGCCTTCGTATTCGAAGCGCGTGCCGAGGGGGATGAGGTTGATTTTCATGGGGATTGCAGTGGATCAATAGCCCAGGGCGCGGGCGATGCAGTTGCGGGGGACGCGGGGTTTGGGCACCTTGGTGTCGAACCAGCGACGCACGTCCTCGTCGAGGCCGATGCCGTGCATGTAGTTGTAGAGGGCCTTGTTGAGGGCCACGCCGAGGGCGTCGTGGTCCACCCCGGTGGGGTCGATGAAGCCCACGTCGTTCTTGGCGAAGCTGATGGGCGGCAGGGGCTTGAGCTTGATGCCGTATTCGTCCGGGTGCTGGCCCACCGGCGAGTGCACGGTGCACACGAAGCGGTGGAAGAAGCCGGACTGGATGCAGCCGGCGTCGAAGAGCTGGCGGACGTACTCCAGCGCGTCCACGGTGTCCTGCACCGTTTGCGTGGGGAAGCCGTACATCAGGTAGGCGTGCACCAGGATGCCGGCGTCGGAGAAACCCTTGGTGACGCGCGCCACCTGATCCACCGACACGCCTTTCTTCATCAGCGTGAGCAGGCGGTCGGAGGCGACCTCCAGCCCGCCGGAGATGGCGATGCAGCCGCTGTCGGCGAGCTGCTGGCACAGTTCCGGGGTGAAGGACTTCTCGAAGCGGATGTTGCCCCACCAGCTGATGCTGCGCTTGCGCCGGGCGAGCTCGTCGGCCAGGGCCTTGAGCATCTTGGGCGGGGCGGCTTCGTCCACGAAGTGGAAGCCGGTCTGCCCGGTCTCGGCCACCACGGCCTCGATGCGATCGACGAGCACTTCGGCGCTGGCGGCGTCGTAGCGGCCGATGTAGTCGAGGCTCACGTCGCAGAAGCTGCACTTCTTCCAGTAGCAGCCGTGGGCCACGGTGAGCTTGTTCCAGCGCCCGTCGGACCACAGCCGGTGCATGGGGTTGAGCATGTCGAGGATGGACAGGTAGCCATCCAGCGGCAGGCCGTCCCAGGTGGGCGTGCCGACCTCGGCGAAGGGGATGTCGGGTTCGGCGAGGTTGATGTAGCGCACCTGGCCCTCTTCACGCACGTAGGTGCGCACCAGCCGCGACTTGCCGCGCTTGCCGTCGAGGTGTTCGAGCAGCGCGAGGAGCGGGCGCTCGCCGTCGTCGAGGGTGACGAAGTCGAAATAGTCGAACACCCGCGGCTCGGTGAGCTCGCGCAGCTCGGTGTTCACGAAGCCGCCGCCCAGCACGGTGACGATGGACGGGTCGTGGGCCTTGATGGTCTGGGCGATGCGGAAGGCGGCGTACACCGAGCCAGGGAAGGGCACCGACAGCAGCACGACGCGCGGTGCGTGGCGGGTGACGGCATCCAGCGCCAGGCGGGCGAGGGTCTCGTCCACCAGCGTGGGCGGCGCGGCCAGCGCGGCAGCCAGGGGCGCGAAGGTGGGCTGGGCCATCGCCAGGGATTCGGCGTAGCGGACGAACTCGAAGCGCGGGTCGGCGGCCTCGCGCAGCACGTCGGCGAGGTCGTTGAGGTAGAGGGTGGCCAGGTGCCGGGCTTTATCTTGCACGCCGAGGGCGCCGAAAGCCCAGGCGAGGGGGTCGCCGCCGTCCGGGTCGTAGTAGGCGTCCAGCGACGCGAAGCGCGGGCCTTCGGGCAGGAAGGCGCGGCTGGCGATGCGGTGGGCGAGGGTCGGGTCGCGCCCCTGCAGAAAGCCCAGCACCGCGCCGACGGTGGCGAGGTAGCGGTCGAACTGGGCCTCGAAGGATTGCAGCGCGGGCGGTCGCTTCTTGGCGGGCATCGCCCGGGTGCGCTCGCGCAGGGCGGCGAGGCCGGCCGGGGAGAAGAGTTCGAGCACCAGCTTGAGGGCCAGGTCGTCCTGCCGCGCGTCCACGCCCCGCGCGCGCAGGAAGCCGGTGAGGTAGGCGGTGGACGGGTAGGGCGTGTTGAGCTGCGTCATCGGGGGGATGAGCGACAGCACGCGAAGGGTGGTGGCGGACATGGCGGGCGCGGGGGCGAGCGGGGTGGCAATGATAGCGGATCGCCGGCGGCGGTCGGGCGCTGCCGCGGTGGGGGCGCCGCGCCGGACGCGCAGGAATATGCACATGGCGAATGCCGGTCTAGAATCGGGGGTGCGGCGCGCGGCGCCAATCCGATCTGAGCAGGAGCCCGCCATGAACGACGACTACGATTACCGTTCCACCTTCGACTTCAGCCAGAGCGATCTGCAGGCCATCGAGCGCGCCGTGGCCATCCTCGAAGAGAAGTTCGCAATCCTCGACGACTACGACGAGACCGAGCTTCCCGAAGGCACGCCCTTTTACCCGCGTGACGAAGTCTTCATCCAGAAGGCAGCCGAGGTCATCAAGCGCGAGCGGCTGGTTTTCGAGAACGACGACGACGTGGACATCGACGAGATCCGCGGTCACATGCTGAGCGTGGCCCAGCTGCGGCCCTTCGTGGTGCGGCTGCGGGCGCTGGTCGAGCGTGGCGAGAGCAACCTGCGCGATCTGCTCAGCGAAGCCCATGACGCCTGTCTGATGGGCGTGCTCTGGCTCGAGCATGTGCGGCCCGGGCTGAAGGAGCTGCCCGTGCTGCGCGAGGCAGGCTCCTGGCGGGGCCCGAACGTGATGACGCTGCTGCCGGATGAGGGTGACACCTCGCTCCTCGACGAGGATGAGCTGCGCGAGGCCAAGGGTGGCGACGCTGCCACCTGAGCGGTCAATCTAAGCGGCCACCTGAGCGGCCCGCTGGCTGCGCCGGTAGATCAGCCCGGCCACGCAGCTCGCCAGCCCGCACACCACCAGCGTCGGGCGCACCCCGAAGGCGTGGGCGGCGCTGCCCACCACGAAGCTGCCGATGGGCGCGAGGCCCAGGAAGGCCATCGTGAACAGCGCCATCACCCGGCCGCGGAAGTCGTTGTTCACGGCGGTCTGGATCAGGGTGTTGCTGCCCGCCACGCACAGCAGGATCGAAAAGCCCAGCACGACCAGAATCGGCACGCTGAGCCACAGGCTGCCGGAAAGCGCGAAACCGGCCAGCGCCACGCCGGCCGCCGGCGCGGCGCGCCCCACCAGGGCGGTGAGGCCGGCGGTGTCGGTGCGACTCGCCAGCAGCACCGCGCCCGACAGCGCCCCGGCGCCGGCGCAGCCCATCAGCAGGCCGAACAGGCGGGCGTCGCCGCCGAAGATCTCCTTCGCAAACAGCGGCATCAGCACCGCGTAGGGGGTGGCGAGCAGGCTCAGGCTGGCCACCAGCAGCAGCGACGAGCGGATCGCCCGGTTGCCGGCGCAGTAGGCGAGGCCTTCCTTCAGTGCCTGCAGGGGCGGGGCGGACGGTCGCGTGCCGGTGCCGGCCGGCAGGCGGATCGCCAGCAGGGCCAGCAGCACCGCCAGATACGACGCGGCATTGAGCAGGAAGCACAGGGCCTCGCCGGTGGTGGCCACCACCCAGCCGGCCAGGGCCGGGCCGACGAAGCGGGTGGCGTGCATCATGAAAGAGTTGAGGGCGATGGCGTTGGGCAGATCGTCGCGGCTATGCACCAGTTGCACCACGATGGACTGGCGGGCCGGCACGTCCAGCGCGTTGATGCAGCCCAGCCCGAAGGCCAGCATGATGAGGTGGGCCGGCGTGGCGGCGTTCTGCCAGGCCAGCAGCGCCAGCAGCAGCGCCTGGGCCATCGACAGGGCCTGGGTGACGAGGAGCAGCCGGCGCCGGTCGAAGCGGTCGGTCATCACCCCGCCGAAGGCGCCCAGCACGAGGATCGGGATCTGGCTGGCAAAGCCCACCGCCCCCAGCACGAAGGCCGATCCGGTGAGCCGGTAGGCCAGCCACACCATGGCGATCTGCTGCATCCAGGTGCCGGCGAGGGACACCAGCTGGCCGGCGAAGTAGATGCGGTAGTTGCGGGAGGCGAGGGCGCGGAGATACGGCGGCATGGGGGCGAGGCGGCGGGCAAACCCGGAAGGTAGTCTGCTTGCCGCCCGCTGTGAAGGGGCTGGCCGCGCCCGGAGCGAGCACCGGCGGCGCGGCGCATGCTATCGTCGTTCAGGGGCAATCCGCCCGTTTTCACGCGTGAGGTGACAGGATGGAGTGGTATCTGCTGGCTTTCCGGAAGTTCGCCGAGTTCAAGGGGCGCTCGCCGCGCAAGGAATACTGGATGTTCACCCTCTTCAACCTGCTGATCGCCCTGGGGCTGGGCATGCTGGCCGGGCTGGTCGGCGGCAGGGGAGGCGGGCTGACCGACGTGGTGTCGGGCCTCTACACCCTGGTCGTGTTCGTCCCGAGCCTCGCCCTGTCGGTGCGTCGGCTGCACGACATCGGCAAGTCGGGCTGGTGGATGCTGATCTCGCTGATCCCGCTGGTCGGTCCATTGATCGTGCTGTTCTTCATGGTGAAGGACAGCCAGCCGGGCACCAACGAATACGGCCCGAACCCGAAGGAAGCGGTGCTGCTGCCCGCCTGACGGGGGTCAGCCCCGTCGCCAGGCCACCTCGCCCAGCACGTGGGTGGCCACCACGCAGCGCTGGTCGCCAAGGATCATCAGCGCGAACAGGCGCTCGGCCAGCGTGGTGGTGCGTTCCATCCGCCACGCGAGCTCCGGCGTGGCGGCCCAGTCCAGCACCACGAAATCCGCCTCTCGGCCCGGCGCGAAGCTGCCGATGAATTCATCCAGGTAAAGCGCCCGGGCCCCGCCCAGGGTGGCGAGGTAGAAGCCCCTGAGCGCCCCCAGCGGCGTGCCGTGGGTCTGGCTCACGTGGTAGGCATCGCGCAGGGTGGCGAGCAGGCTGAAGCCCGTGCCGGCGCCGATGTCGGTGGCGAGGCCCACCCGCAGGCCGGCGTCGAGGCTGGCGGCGTGATCGAAGAAGCCGCTGCCGAGGAACAGGTTCGAGCTGGGGCAGAAGGCCGCGCTGGTGCCGCTGGCCGCCATCGCCCGGCGTTCGTCGTCATCCAGGTGGATGCAGTGGGCGTGGATCGCCCGTGGACCGAGAAGCCCGAAATGGGCGTAAACATTCAGATAGCTGCTTTGATCCGGAAAAAGATCGGCCACCCAGGCCAGCTCGGCGCGATTTTCGGCCAGATGGGTCTGCAGGTGCAGATCGGGCACGCTTGCGAAGAGTTCGCCCGCGAGGCGCAGCTGTTCTGGCGTCGAGGTGGGCGCGAAACGCGGCGTGAGGCTGTAGCGCAGGCGCCCGCGGCCGTGCCAGCGGCCGATCAGGTCCAGGCTGTCGCGGATGCCCGATTCGGCGGTGTCGCGCAGGTTGTCGGGGCAGTTGCGGTCCATCAGTACCTTGCCGCACAGCAGGCGCAGCCGGTGCGCCTCGGCCACGGCGAAGAAGGCGTCGGCCGAGTGGGCATGCACGGTGCCGAACACCGACGCGGACGTGGTGCCGTGGGCGAGCAGGCGCTCCACCACGAAGGCAGCGGCCCGCTCGGCCTCGGAAAGATCGGCCAGCCGCGCCTCGGCGGGGAAGGTGTATTCGTTCAGCCAGTCGAGCAGCTGGCGGCCGTAGGCGCCGATGATCCCGGCCTGGGCGTAGTGCAGGTGGGTGTCCACGAAGCCCGGCAGCACGAGGCGGCCCCGGTGGTCGTGGAAGGCGGCGGATTCGCGCACGCCGGGCGGCAGGGCCGGGACGATGGCGTCCCACGGCCCGGCGCCCTGGATGCGCCCATCGACGATCCACAGGCCGCCATCGTCGAAATATTGCCAGGCGGCCGGGTCGGCCTCCGGCCCCGGATCGGACAGGAAGTGGAGCACCTGCCCGCGGACGAGGACGTGCTGCGCGGCCATCATTGGGGCCTCGGCAGCGACGACAGGGGCGGCACGTCGGGCCCGGGGTGGGTGGCGTGGCCGATGGCCATGCGGGTTTCGCGCACCTGGAGGATCTGCGCCGCCACCGACGCTGCGATGGCTGCCGGGTGCTTGCCCTCGATGCCGGGAATGCCGATGGGGCAGGTGAGGTCGTCGAGGCGCTCCGGGTGGAGGCCGCGATGGACCAGCTGCCGGCTGATGGCCTCCCGTTTGGATTCGGAGCCGATGAGGCCCAGAAAGGCGAAGTCCTCGCGCAGGCAGGCGGCCTCGCAGAGTTCAAGGTCGAGGGCGTGGCTGTGGGTCATCACCAGAAGGTAGGCGCCCGGCGGGGCGGTGGCGATCTGCGTGGCGGGCTGGTTGGTGACGAGCGGGCGGACATTGTCGGCCTGGGGGCCGGCCGCCTCGAACAGCTCGGCCCGCCCATCCACCCAGGTGATCTGAGTGCCCAGCGGCGTGAGCGCGCGCACCACGGCCGAGCCCACATGGCCAGCGCCGAACACATAGACCGGAAACGGATCGCCCCCCAGCTGCTGGCTGAAGCGCCAGTGCTCGCCGTGGGTGGTGAGGTGAGCAAAATCCGGTCCGCTACCCGCAAGCCGCGGGTCGATCAGCGTCCAGCCGGATGCGCCGTCGGTGTCGGAGAGCCGGCGGCGTAGGCCCATGCCGGCCTCGACCGCCGAGGCACGCACCTGCCATTCGGGCTGCGTGGCGGTGTCGATGCGTTCTGCCGCCAGCCACACGATGCCGCCACAGGCCTGGCCCATCGTCGGACCAAGGGTGAAACGCAGCAGACGGGGCGGGCCGCCCACTTCGAGCAGCGCATCGGCAGCGCTGGTGGCGAGCCATTCCAGCTGCCCGCCGCCAATACTGCCCTGGTTGTCGCCCGGGGTGACCAGCATGGTCGTGCCGGCTTCGCGGGGCGTGGAGCCAACGGTATGGACGATCGTGAGCAGCACGGCAGCATCGCCGGCGGCGAGGGTTCTGACCAGAGCGGGTAGCCAGTCGATCATGCGGATGGGGTCTCCGGACGAGCAGGGGCGGCGCGCATCAAGGCCGGCAGGGGCAGGACAACCGCCCCTGCATCCGGGCGTGCCGTGTCTCCCACGGTACCACAGGCCACCCCTGCCGGCGCGCCGTCCGCCGGGGGCGTGCAATCACCCCTTGACGAAGCTCAGGATTAAGCTAGAATTCACGCCCTTCTGCGCTCCTCGTCAAACAGGTTGCTGCAGTGCCTTGGTGGTGAAATTGGTAGACACGCTATCTTGAGGGGGTAGTGGCGAAAGCCGTGCGAGTTCGAGTCTCGCCCAAGGCACCATTAGATGTTCCAAAGCAGTCCAAATCAGGCCGGCAAACCCAGCAAAATCAAGGGTTCCGGCCTTTTTTGCGTCCGTAGTGTTCCGAGCTTTCTGCTGCCAGCGGGCGATGCCCGGGGGCATCATTGGGGGTATGTCGCTCGATCTGGAAGCCGATGCCCCCAATCTGAAAACCCGAACTCGGGGGTGCTTCAGGGCTCGTTTCCGCGCAGCCGCGTGCCAGCTGGGCGGTGCGGGATGGTTTGAAGCGCTTTGGTTTTCTGGCTTGATTCAGGCAGGGTAGGCTTCGCGTCTTCTGCGCGCCGACGCGTCTGAAGGTGCGAAACCAATGTGCGGCGCGGGATTGACGCCTTTACTGCTCGTGGATCAATTTGCCAACGCGGCCTTCTTGCCCATGCATCCCGTCGCCCAGTCCATCGTCACCGCGCTTGCCGCCCACGCCGACCCCGCCCGTGCGGAGGGAATGGTGGCCTACATGCGTGGTCAGTTTGCGTTCTTCGGCATTCAGACGCCCGTGCGGCGGGCGCTGACGCGGCCGTTCATTCGCGATGCGCGGCCGGCGGATGAGCTCTTGGCGATCGCTGCGGACCTGTGGGCGCAGCCGGAGCGGGAGTGCCAGTACGTGGGCAGCGACCTGCTCGCCCGCCAGTGGCGGGCGCTGGATGCGTCCCACGTGCCGGCGGTGATCGAGCTGGCCCGGGGCAAGGCCTGGTGGGACACCGTGGATGCGTTGGCCGGGGTGGTGGGCTACGTGTTGCGCCCGGTGCCCGCCGAGGCGGCGCTGCAGATGGATGCGGCAGTGGCGCATCCGGATAAATGGGTGCGACGCGTCGCGATGCTCCATCAGCTAGGCTGGCGCGGCGACACCGACGTGGCGCGGCTGTTCGGCTACGCGCTGAAACTGGCGCCGGAGCCGGATTTCTTCATCCGCAAGGCGATCGGCTGGGCCTTGCGCGACTACGCCCGTCACGACCCAGCGGCGGTGGGGGATTTCCTCGCCCGTCACGCCGGCGTGCTGTCGCCCCTCACCCGGCGGGAAGCCGGCAAGCACCTTCCCGCGGGCTGACGCGGGGCGCGGTTCCGCGCCTTCTCCGCGTCCATTCCTCACCGATTTTGCGTCCCGTTTTGGTGCGCCGCAGCAGTCGTGCGCTGTGTTGCGGTGCATTAATCTTTGTTTCTCTGTGGTTAAAACCCGTTAAGCCGGGTGTTGGCGCCGTGGCACGTCTCATGCTTCATGTAGTGAAAAATTTATTCACTTCATGCAATGGAGGTACAGCCATGCAATGCCAGCAGAGAACGGTCGTACGGTGCGCCCCGGCGCCGCTTCGTGGAGGACGCTCCCATGAAGCTCATTAGCGCAATCATCAAGCCCTTCAAGCTCGACGAGGTCCGCGAGGCCCTCAACGTGGTGGGCGTGCACGGCCTCACCGTCACCGAGGTGAAGGGCTTCGGCCGCCAGAAGGGCCACACCGAGCTCTACCGGGGCGCCGAGTACGTGGTGGATTTCCTGCCCAAGGTGAAGCTGGAGATGGCGGTGGCCGACGAGCGCGTCGAGGACGCCATCGGCGCCATCGAGAAGTCCGCATCCACCGGCAAGATCGGCGACGGAAAGATCTTCGTCTTCGATCTGGAAAGAGCCATCCGCATCCGTACCGGCGAGTCCGGCAACGAAGCCCTGTAAGGAGAGAAGACGATGAAACGCTTGCTCATCAGTGCATCCCCCTTGCTGGGGATGCTGTTTGCCGTGCCCGGCTTTGCCGAGGACGCGGCCCCTGCCGCCGCGGCGGTGGCGGATGCGGCGGCCCAGGCGGCCGCTGCGGCGCCGGTGCCCAACAAGGGCGACACGGCCTGGCTGATCACCGCCACGATGATGGTGGTGATGATGGCCGCGCCGGGCCTCGGGCTGTTCTACGGCGGGATGGTGCGCGCCAAGAACATGCTGTCGGTGCTCATGCAGACGCTGGTCGTGTTCTGTCTGCTCGGCGTGCTGTGGGCGGTGTATGGCTACAGCCTGGCGTTCACCGACGGCAACGCCTTCATCGGCGGCTTCGACAAGCTGTTCATGAAGGGCGTGACGCCGGAATCGGTGGTGGCCACCTTCAGCAAGGGCGTGGTGCTGCCGGAGTACATCTTCGCGGCCTTCGAGCTGACCTTCGCGGCGATCACCCCGGCGCTGATCATCGGCGGCTTCGCCGAGCGCATCAAGTTCTCGGCGGCGCTGATCTTCATGGTGATCTGGTTCACCTTCTCCTACATCCCGATGGCCCACATGGTGTGGTACTGGGCCGGCCCGGATGCCTACACCTCGGCCGAAGCTGCAGAGAAGGCGGGCGAAGTGGCGGGCTTCCTGTTCGGCAAGGGCGCGCTCGACTTCGCGGGCGGCACGGTGGTGCATATCAACGCCGGCGTGGCCGCGCTGATCGGTGCCTTCATGATCGGCCCGCGCCTGGGCTATCGCCGCGAGTCGATGGCGCCCCACAGCCTCACCATGACCATGGTCGGCGCGTCGCTGCTGTTCGTGGGCTGGTTCGGCTTCAACGTGGGTTCGTCGCTGGAAGCCGGCGCCACCGCGGGCCTCGCCTTCTTCAACACGCTGGTCGCCACCTGTGCGGCAACCGTCTCCTGGACGGTGATCGAGGCCGTGCTGAAGGGCAAGCCGTCGATGCTCGGCGCGGTGTCCGGCGCCATCGCCGGCCTGGTGGTGATCACCCCGGCCTGCGGCCTGGTGGGGCCGATGGGCGCCATCGTGATGGGGCTCCTGGGCGGCGTGGTGTGCTACTGGGGCGTCAATGGCCTCAAGCGCATGCTGGGCGTGGATGACACCCTCGACGTGTTCGGCGTGCATGGCGTGGGCGGCATCCTCGGTGCGCTGCTCACCGGCGTGTTCGCCGCGCCGGAGCTGGGCGGCACCGGCGTCTATGACTACGTGGCCAACGCGGTTGCGCCCTACGACATGAGCGCGCAGCTGATCGCCCAGGCCTGGGGCGTGGGCACCGCGGTGGTGTGGTCGGGCGTGGTGTCGTACCTGGGCTTCAAGCTGATCGACATGACCATCGGCCTGCGGGTGAGCGAAGAGGACGAGCGCGAGGGCCTGGATCACGCGGCCCACGGCGAATCGGCCTACCACCTCTGAGCGGAGGGCGCCCTGAACGACATCGGGACGCCTGTGGGCGTCCCGATTCGTCAGCGTACCGGATGGTGGTCAGTCTTCGCCGCCGGCCGGGTACATCAGGATCGACAGGAACTTGATCGGCACCTGGTTGAGCTTCTCGGGCCCGTGGGGCACGTCGCCCCGGAAGGTGAGGGCGTCGCCGGGTTTGAGCACGTAGGTGTTCTGGCCGTGGCGGTACTCGATCTCGCCCTCGAGCATGTAGATGAACTCGGTGCCCGGGTGTTCGAAGATCGGGAAGGTCTCGGAGGCGTGGTCGATGCTGATCAGGAAGGGCTCGAAGACCTTGGTGGGCCCCTGGTCGTAGGCCAGCAGGTGGTAGGTGTGGCCTCTCTTGGTGCCCCGGCGGACGACCTCCATCCCTTCGCCGTCCTTCACCAGCTGGGCGCTGCCGTCGCGCACGTCGTAGCCGCGGAACAGGGTGGAGATGGACACCCCGAGGGCGTTGGCGAGCCGTGACAGGGTGTCGAGGCTGGTGGCGGTCTGGGCGTTCTCGATCTTGGACAGCATGCCGCGGCTGATGCCGGCCAGGTTGGCCACGTCGGCGATGGTCAGCCCGTGCTTCTGGCGCAGATCCCGGATGGTGTTGCCCAGGTAGCGCTCGAGGCTGGTCGTGTCTTGGTTTTCGGTCATGGAATTTCCCCTCAACAGGCTGGGGCGATTATTGCACACGCCATATGTTTCCTGCTGAGAAAAATAGTTGACACTCAGTTATCGAAGATGCACTATGTTCAAAAATAATTCGTTGTATGAACTTTCCAGCGGAGCAGCGAACATGTCGTCGAATCGTCGTTACACCCTCTCCCTCTCGTGCCCGGATCGGGTCGGCATCGTCGCCGCGGTGAGCGGATTCCTGGCCCACAACAAGGGCTGGATCACCGAGGCCAACCACCACGCGGATGCCGAAGCCGGCCGTTTCTTCATGCGTCAGGAAATCCTGGCCGACACGCTGCCGTTCGGCCTGGGCGAGTTTCAGGAGAAGTTCGCCCCCATCGCCGCCGAGTTCGGGATGGATTGGTCGATCAGCGACAGCGCCCGCAAGAAGCGCGTGGTGATCCTCGTCTCCAAGCAGGAGCACTGCCTGTACGACCTCTTCGCCCGCTGGCAGTCGGGTGATCTGGACATCGACATTCCCTGCGTGATCTCCAACCACGAGACCTTCCGGGGCTTTGTGGAGTGGCACGGCATCCCCTTCCACCACGTGCCGGTGACGCCCGACAACAAGCCCGCCGCCTACGCCAAGGTCGAGCAGCTCTTCAACGAGGCCGAGGGCGACGTGATGGTGCTGGCGCGCTACATGCAGATCCTGTCGCCCGAGCTGTGCGCCAACTACCCGGGCCGGATCATCAACATCCACCACAGCTTTCTGCCCAGCTTCGTGGGCGCCAAGCCCTACCACCAGGCCTACACCCGTGGCGTGAAGCTGATCGGCGCCACCTGCCACTACGTGACCAGCGAGCTCGACCAGGGCCCGATCATCGAGCAGGACGTGATCCGCGTGGATCACTCCGACGCCCCGGACGACCTGGTGCGCTACGGCAAGGATATCGAGAAGGCCGTGCTCGCCCGCGGCCTGCGCTACCACCTGGAAGACCGGGTGCTGGTGCATGGCAACAAGACGGTGGTGTTCCGCTGAGCCGCATTTGTCGGGTTACGCCCTGCGGGCTGACCCGACCTACGTAACCAAGAGGCAGGCCGGGTTAGCGCAGCGCAACCCGGCACCCCCGAACCGAGACTGAGGAATCCACCATGCCCTGGCGTCTCCTGCGCTTTGCGCTCAACAAGAAACATCCCGAGCCGCGGATGTTCACCCCCCACGCCGAGCTCAAGCCGAGCTACGACGTGGTGATCATCGGCGGTGGCGGGCACGGCCTGGCGGCGGCCTACTACCTGGCCCGCGAGCACGGCATCACCAACGTGTGCGTGCTCGAGAAGGGCTACATCGGCGGCGGCAACACCGGCCGCAACACGACGATCATCCGCTCCAACTACCTCACCCCCGAGGGCGTGCAGTTCTACGACGAGTCGGTGCGCCTGTGGCAGGACCTGTCGGAAGACTTCGACCTCAACCTGTTCTACGCCAACCGCGGCCACTTCACCCTGGCCCACACCGATTCGGCCCTGCGCACCATGCGCTGGCGCGCCGAGGTGAACAAGCACTACGGCGTGGCCTCGGAAGTGGTCGGCCCGGAGGTGGTGAAGGAAGCCGCCCCGATGATCGACATCACCTGCAGCGGCCACGCGCCCATCCTCGGCGCCCTGTACCACGCGCCGGGCTCCGTGGCCCGCCACGACGCGGTGGCCTGGGGCTACGGCCGCGGTGCCGACCAGCGCGGCGTCGAGATCCACCAGCAGACCGAGGTGCTCGGCATCGACGTGGAAGGCGGCAAGGTCAAGGGCGTTCAGACCTCCCGCGGCTACATCGCCACCAACAAGGTGCTGTGTGCGGTGGCCGGCTCCACCCCGCGCATCCTCAAGATGGTGGACATCAAGTCGCCGATCTACATCCACCCGCTGCAGGCGATGGTCAGCGAGCCGGTCAAGCCCTGGCTCGACCCGATCCTCGTCTCCGGCAGCCTGCATGTGTACATCAGCCAGTCGGCCCGCGGCGAGCTGGTGATGGGCGCCTCCCTCGATCCGTACGAGCTCCACGGCACCCGCTCCACGCTGGACTTCGTGGAGGGCCTCACCACCCACATGCTCGAGATGTTCCCTTTCCTCTCCAACGTGAAGGTGATGCGCCAATGGGCCGGCATGGCCGACATGACGCCGGACTTCGCCCCAGTGATGGGCAAGACGCCGGTGGAAGGCTTTTACCTGGATTCCGGCTGGGGCACCTGGGGCTTCAAGGCCACGCCGGTGTGCGGCAAGACCATGGCCCACACGGTGGCCACCGACACCAACCATCCGCTCATCACCGGCTTCTCCCTCGACCGCTTCCGCAACTACGCCCTCACCGGCGAAAAGGGCGCGGCGAGCGTGGGCCACTAAGCGAGGTTCCGACCATGAAGATCCTGACCTGTCCCCTGAACGGACCGCGCCCCGTCTCCGAGTTCTTCTACTGGGGCGAAGTCCGGCCGATGCCCGACCCCGCCGCCTGCGACGACGCCACCTGGGCCGACTACGTCTTCAACCGCAACGGCGCCCCCGGCGTGAAGCGCGAGTGGTGGTGCCACACCCCCAGCAACACCTGGTTCATCGCCGAACGCGACACCGAGAAGGACGTCGTCGTGCGTACCTACTTTTACGAGGGAGAAGCCTGATGCGACTGCCTGCCATCAGCGGTGAATGGATCGACCGCTCCCGCTCCGTCGAATTCCGCTTCGAGGGCCGCACCTACAAGGGCTACGAGGGCGACACCGTCACCACCGCCCTGTGGGGTGCCGATGTCCGCGTGCTGGGCCGCAGCTTCAAGTATCACCGGCCCCGCGGCGTGCTGTCCCTCGCCAACCACGACACCAACGCCATCCACCAGTGGGGCGACATGCCCAACCTGCGCGCCGACGTGACGCCGCTGGTCGCCGGGATGGATCTCACTGCGGTGAACACCTTCGGCTCGCTGGAGAACGACAAGGGCCGCGTGCTCGGCAAGCTGTCGCGCTTCCTGCCGGTGGGCTTCTACTACAAGGCCTTCCACAACAAGCGCCTGTTCCCCATGTGGGAGCGCATGTTCCGGGTGATGACCGGCCTCGGCCGCGTCGATGTCAGCGCCCCGCGCAAGCGCACCCCCAAGGCCTACGACTTCTGCGACGTGCTGGTGATCGGTGGTGGTGCCGCTGGCCTCTCCGCCGCACTGGCCGCCGCCGCCCAGGGCGCCGACGTGGTGGTGGTGGACGAGAACGCCCGCATCGGCGGCGCCGCTGGCTACCAGCTCGGCAACGACGCCACCCGCCGCCGCACCCACGCCGAGCTCCTCGCCTGCGTGGCCGCCGAGCCGCGCATCCGGGTCGTCACCGCCACCTACGCCGCCGGCTACTACAAGGACCACTGGATTCCGCTGGTCAGCGCGGAGCGCATGGTCAAGATGCGCGCTGGCAGCGTGGTGGTCGCCAGCGGCGCCTTCGAGCAGCCCGCCGTCTTCCACAACAACGACCTGCCCGGCGTGATGCTGGCCAGCGCCGCCCAGCGCCTGATCTACCGCTACGGCGTCAAGCCGATGCAGCGCGCCGTGGTGCTCGCCGCCAACGCCGACGGCTACCGCGCCGCCCTCGACCTGCTCGCCAACGACGTGGCGGTGGCCGCGGTGGTGGATCTGCGCCCGACGGTCGGCAGCGCCGAGCCCCTGGCCCGCCTGCTCGCCCAGGCCGGCGTCGAGGTGCTCACCGGCAGCTGCATCGTCGAAGGCGTGGCCGACGCCGCCGGGCTGTGCGCCGGCGCCCGTGTCGCCAGCCTCGGCGCCGATGGCAAGCCGGTGGGCGCTGAGCGCGAGATCGCCTGCGACGGCATCCTGATGAGCACCGGCTGGGCACCCGCCGCCAACCTGCTCTACCAGGCCGGCACCCGGATGCGCTTTGATACCGCGGTCGAGCAGTTCGTGCCCGACGTGCTGCCCGACGGCGTGTTCGCCTGCGGCCGCGTGAATGGCGTGTTCGGCCTTGAGCGCAAGCTCGCCGACGGCGCCCGTGCCGGCAGCCACGCCGCCGCTGCGGCCGGCTTCGGCAGCGCCACCGGCGACGCGCTGCCGCCGGAAGCCGAGTGCCCCAGCCATCCGTGGCCGATCGTCGATCACCCGGCTGGCAAGAACTTCGTCGATTTCGACGAAGACCTGCAATACAAGGATTTCTGCAACGCCGTGCAGGAGGGCTTCGACAACATCGAACTGCTCAAGCGCTTCTCCACCAACGGCATGGGCCCCAGCCAGGGCAAGCACTCCAACATGAACGGGCTGCGCATCCTGGCCCGGCTCACCGGCAAGGCGCCCCAGCAGGTCGGCACCACCACTGCCCGGCCGTTCTTCCACCCGGTGCCCATGTCCATCCTGGCCGGGCGCGGCTTCAGCCCCGAGCGACGCACCCCGCTGCACAGCCGCCACGAAGCCCTCAGCGCCAGGTGGATGCCCGCCGGCGTGTGGCAGCGGCCGGAGTTCTACCAGCGCGCCGGCGAGAGCCGTCTCGACTGCATCCGCGGCGAAGCGGCGGCGGTGCGCGGGGGCGTCGGCATCATCGACGTGGGCACCCTCGGCAAGCTGGAGGTGATCGGCCCCCAGGCCGCCGAGTTCCTCGAGCGCGTCTATACCGCCAGCTACGCCAACCTCAAGGTGGGCATGACCCGCTACGCGGTGATGTGCGACGAGGCCGGCGTGGTGATCGACGACGGCGTGGTGGCCCGGTTGGCGGAGGATCACTTCTACTTCACCACCACCACCTCCGGCGCCGCGACGATCTACCGCGAGCTGTCGCGCCTCAACACCATGTGGCGCCTCGACTGCGGCATCGTCAATCACACCGGCGCCTTTGCCGCGGTGAATCTCGCCGGGCCGAAATCCCGGCTGGTGCTGACCAAGCTCACCGGGCTCGATCTCTCCGCCGCCGCCTTCCCCTACCTGGCGGTGCGCGAGGCCGAGGTGGCGGTGAATGGTGGAAAAATCCCCGCCCGGCTGATGCGCGTCGGCTTCGTGGGCGAATGGGGCTACGAGATCCACGTGCCCGCCAACTGCGGCGGCGCCCTGTGGGACGCGCTGATGGCCGCCGGCAGCGCCCACGGCATCCGCCCCTTCGGCGTGGAAGCCCAGCGCCTGCTGCGGCTGGAGAAGGGCCACATCATCATCGGCCAGGACACCGACGGCCTCACCACCCCGCTCGAGGTGGGCCTCGACTGGGCGCTCAAGATGAACAAGCCCTTCTTCGTCGGCCAGCGCAGCCTCACCGCCGTCGGCCGCCTGCCGCGCCGCCAGAAGCTGGTGGGCATCCGCTTCCCGGCGGATCACGTCGGCCCGGTGCCGCTGGAATGCAACCTGGTCATCGCCAACGGCGAGATCGCCGGGCGGGTCACCAGCATCGCCTTCAGCCCGGCGGTCGGCTGCCACATCGGCCTCGCCTTCGTGAAGCCCGAGCTCGCCGAGACCGGCACCCGGCTCGACATCCGCCTCACCGGCGGCTCGATGGTGCAGGCCACCGTCTCCGCCGCCCCGTTCTACGACCCCGACAACCTCAAGCAGAAGGAGGCCGCATGAGCGCGCACCTCGCCCTGAGCCCGGTGGCCGACCTCGTCGCCGCCACGCTCCTCCCGCCCGAGCAGCAGGCCGCCGCCGCGGCCACCCTGGGCATCGCCGATCGCTCCGACCTGGCCCGCCACGGCTGCAAGGGCCCCGGCGCCGCCGAATGGCTGGTCGCCCGCGGCCTGCCCATCCCGCCGGTGCCCAACAGCTGGCTGCCGCTGGACGACGGCGGACGCATCGCCCGGCTCGGCTTCACCGAGTTCCTGATCGAAGGCCCGGTCGCGCTGATCGCCCCTCTCGCCGCCACTCCGCGCGGCCCGGGTGTGTATCCGGTGCTGCGCCAGGACGCCGCCTTCGTGCTGTCCGGCAGCCGGCTCGACGAGCTGCTGCGCCAGAGCTGCAGCGTGAATTTCCGCGCCCTCGACCTGGCTGCCCGCCCGGTGGTGCTGACCTCGATGGTCGGCGTCGGGGTGACGGCGATCCCCGAGCTCTGCGCCGGCCGCCCGACCCTGCGCATCTGGTGCGACGGCACCTACGGACATTACCTGTGGGAAACCCTGCTCGACATCGCCGGCGATCTCGGCGGCGGCGCGGTGGTTGCCCGCAGCATCGACTGAAAAAACCCCCAAACCCCAACTTCAGGAGAGCGGCAATGACGCCCACAGAAGCCAAGCAGTTTCTCGCGGACAACGACGTCAAGTATGTCCTTGCCCAGTTTGTCGACATCCACGGCGCGGCCAAGACCAAGGCCGTTCCCGCCGCGCATTTCGAGAGCATCCTCACCACCGGCGCGGGCTTCGCGGTGTGGGGCCTCGGCATCGAGCCCAACGGCCCGGATTACATGGCCATCGGCGATCTCTCGACGCTCACCCTGGTGCCCTGGCAGCCCGGCTACGCTCGCATCGCCTGCGACGGCCACGTGAAGGGCGAGCCCTGGCCGCTGGACACCCGCGTGGTGCTGAAGGAGCAGATCAAGCGCCTCGAGGCCAAGGGTTACACCTTCTTCACCGGGCTGGAGCCGGAGTTCTCGCTCCTCAAGAAGGACGAGGTCGGCCAGATCATCCCGACCGATCCCACCGACACGCTGCCCAAGCCCTGTTACGACTACAAGGGCCTGTCGCGCAACCGCCAGTTCCTCGAAACCCTCACCGACAGCCTGCGCAAGGTGGATGTGGACGTCTATCAGATCGACCACGAGGACGCCAACGGCCAGTTCGAGATCAACTACACCTACGCCGACTGCCTCACCTCCGCCGACCATTACCTGCTGTTCAAGATGGCCGCCTCGGAGATCGCCAACGACCTGGGCATGATCTGCTCCTTCATGCCCAAGCCCTTCGCCAACCGCCCGGGCAACGGCATGCACATCCACATGTCGCTGGGCGACGGCAAGACCAACCTGTTTGCCGACAAGCACGACAAGCGCGGGCTGGGCCTCTCCAAGCTGGCCTACCAGTTCCTCGCCGGCATCCTCGCCCACGCCCCGGCGCTGGCGGCGATCTGCGCGCCCACGGTCAACAGCTACAAGCGTCTGGTGGTCGGCCGCTCCCTCACCGGCGCCACCTGGGCCCCGGCCTACATCAGCTACGGCGACAACAACCGCTCGTCGATGGTGCGCATCCCCCACGGCCGGCTCGAACTGCGCCTGCCGGACGGCGCCTGCAACCCCTACCTCGCCACCGCCGCGGTGATCGCCGCCGGCCTCGACGGCATCGAGCGCGACCTCGACCCGGGCGAACCCCACAACCAGAACCTCTATGCGCTGAGCCCCGAAGAGCTCAAGGCCGCCGGCATCGGCATCCTGCCCCAGAACCTCCACGAGGCCCTGCTGGCGCTGGAGAACGACACCGTGCTGTGCAAGGCCCTCGGCCCGGTCGCCCCCGAATTCCTGCGCCTCAAGCACATGGAGTGGGTGGAGTACATGCGCCACGTGTCGGACTGGGAAATCAAGAACTACCTGGAATTTTTCTGATAACAGGACGAAGGAGAACAAACCATGTGTGGAATCGTTGGATTGCTGGTGAAGACACCGGCCCTGCGCGAGCAGCTCGGCGAACTGATGGTGCCGATGCTGATCGGCATGACCGAGCGCGGCCCCGACTCGGCCGGCCTGGCGGTGTTCGGCAACCCGCTGGCCGAGAGCCAGCGCAAGATCAGCGTGTATTCCGGCCTCACCGAGGACGGCGCCGACTTCAACTGGCTGGGCCTCGCCCACAGCCTGAAGGAGCACCTGGGCGTGCCGGTGGACGTCAGCATCAAGGGCAACCACGCCATCCTCAGCTTCGACGTGGCCCCGACCATCGTCAAGCGCTGGATCGCCGAGCATCACCCCAAGCTGCACATCCTCTCCACTGGCCGCAGCATCGATCTCTACAAGGACATCGGCACGCCGGCCGAAGTGGCCGCCCGCTACGGCTTTGACAAGCTCACCGGCTCGCACCTGGTCGGCCACACCCGGATGGCCACCGAATCGGCCGTGACGCCGGACCGCGCCCACCCCTTCACCGCCGGCGAGGACTTCTGCCTGGTGCATAACGGCTCGCTGTCCAACCCCAACGGCATCCGCCGGATGCTGGAGCCGCGCGGCATCCGCTTCGAGACCGACAACGACACCGAAGCCGCCTGCCGCTTTCTGGAATGGCGCCTGCGCGAAGGCGACGATCTCGAAACCGCGCTGCAGAAGGGCTTCGAGGAGCTCGACGGCTTCTTCACCTTCCTGATGGGCACGCCCGACAAGCTGGCCCTGATCCGCGACCCCTTCGCCTGCAAGCCGGCGGTGGTGGCCGAGACCGACGACTACGTGGCCATCGCCTCCGAATTCCGCTCCCTCGCCCACCTGCCCGGCATCAAGCACGCCACCGTTTTCGAACCCGCGCCCGAGGAGATGTACGTATGGAACGCCTGACCTTTGACCTCGCCACTATCCCGCTGCGCGAGCTCAACACCTTCCTGCACAACGACGCCAAGGACGGCAAGCCCCGCCACGTCACCGTGCTCAACCCCGATGGCGCCCACAACATCGCCGTTGGCCTCGACTGCCCCGTGCAGGTGGAAGTGGTCGGCCATGCCGGCTACTACGCCGGCGGGATGAACAAGTCGGCCACCGTCACCATCACCGGCAGCGCCGGCACCGGCGTGGCCGAAAACATGATGAGCGGCAAGGTGCACGTGAAGGGCTTCGCCAGCAACGGCGCCGGCGCCTCGGCCCACGGCGGCCTCCTGGTGATCGACGGCGACGCCGGCCTGCGCTGCGGCATCTCGCTCAAGGGCGGCGACATCGTCGTCGGCGGCTCGGTGGGCAGCTTCTCGGCCTTCATGGCCCAGGCCGGCCGCATGGTGATCTGCGGCGACGCCGGCGACGCCCTCGGCGATTCGCTTTACGAGGCGGTGCTCTACGTGAAGGGCAAGGTGAAATCCCTCGGCGCCGACGCCCAGTACGAGGAGATGAGCGATGCCGACATCGCCGCGGTGGCGAGCCTGCTCGACCAGGCCGGCCTCGACCACGACCCGAAGGCCTTCCGGCGCATCGCCTCCAAGCGTTCCCTCTACCACTGGAACGCCGACGCGAATCAGGAGTACTGAGCAGGAATACCGAGCAGGAATATCGCGCCGCCCCCCGCGCGCCACCCGGAACATCGAGGACACGATCATGGAAACCAAACCCCTGCATTTCAAGAACATCTCCCGCGAGGAATCCTACGGCTACGACCGCAAGACCCTCGACTACATCCGCAACGCCGCGGCCCACGGCCTGTATGAAATCCGCGGCATGGGCGCCAAGCGCAAGCTGCCCAACTTCGACGACCTCGTCTTCCTGGGCGCCTCCATGTCGCGCTACCCGCTCGAAGGCTATCGCGAGAAGTGCCTCACCAAGACCGTGCTCGGCACCCGCTTCGCCAAGAAGCCCATCGAGCTCGACATCCCCATCACCATCGCTGGCATGAGCTTCGGCGCGCTCTCCGCCAACGTGAAGGAAGCGCTGGGCCTCGCCGCCACCGAGATGGGCACCTCCACCACCACCGGCGACGGCGGCATGACCCAGGAAGAGCGCCGCTCCTCCAAGACGCTGATCTACCAGTGCCTGCCGTCCCGCTACGGCTTCAACCCCGACGACGTGCGCAAGGCGGACGCCATCGAGGTGGTCATCGGCCAGGGCGCCAAGCCGGGCGGCGGCGGCATGCTGCTGGGCCAGAAGGTGAACCCCCGCGTCGCCAAGATGCGCACCCTGCCGGAAGGCGTGGATCAGCGCTCCGCCTGCCGCCACCCGGACTGGACCGGCCCGGACGACCTCGCCATCAAGATCCAGGAGCTGCGCGAGATCACCGACTGGGAGAAGCCCATCTACGTGAAGGTCGGCGCCACCCGTACCTTCAACGACGTGAAGCTGGCCGTGCATTCCGGCGCCGACGTGGTGGTGGTGGACGGCATGCAGGGCGGCACCGCCGCCACCCAGACCTGCTTCATCGAGCACGTGGGCATCCCGACCCTCGCCGCCGTGCGCCAGGCCGTCGATGCGCTTGAAGACCTGGACATGAAGGGCAAGGTGCAGCTGATCGTCTCCGGCGGCATCCGCACCGGCGCCGACGTGGCCAAGGCACTGGCCATGGGCGCCGACGCGGTGGCCATCGGCCAGGGCGTGCTGGTGGCGCTGGGCTGCAACGGCGAGACCTACTTCCAGCACGGCGCCCACCACGACGCCCTCGCCGACTACAACGCCCTCGGCACCGCGCCGGGCTTCTGCCACCACTGCCACACCGGCAAGTGCCCGGTGGGCATCACCACCCAGGACGCGATCCTCGAGCAGCGCCTGTCGCCGGCTGTCGGTGCCAAGCACCTGAAGAACTACCTCAAGACCCTCAACATGGAGCTCACCACCATCGCCCGGGCCTGCGGCAAGCAGAACGTGCATCACCTGGAACCGGAGGATCTGGTCGCCCTCACCATTGAAGCCGCCGCCATGGCCGGCGTCCCGCTGGCGGGCACCAACTGGGTGCCGGGCCGGGGTTTCTGATCTGGAAGGGGACGGCGAGCCGTCCCCACGTCGCCCGGAAGCCAGAACTGTAGGTCGGTAGATACTGTTATCCCAGTCAAGCCCCGTGGAGCGCCGGCTGGAATGTCTGGCC
>ERZ650311.127-NODE-127-length-47946-cov-9.568854_pt1 | contig 47946 bp, 46 predicted proteins | sample MGYA00376247_ERZ650311 | MGnify/ENA primary metagenome ERZ650311 (study PRJEB26733, sample SAMN07839324) | wastewater metagenome | biome: small river; feature: stream; material: water | place: USA: North Carolina | collected 2016-07-28 ... | reverse complement strand
ATGCTACAAACATGGGACGTAAACCAAAGCACGAAGAAGAGCGGGTATTCAACCGAATCGAAGAGCTGCGCACCAAGGCTGGCCTGAGTCGTCAAGATCTGGCTGACCGTGTTGGCGTGCATTACCAAACCATCGGCTACATCGAACGCGGCGAATACAGCCCGAGCCTGGTGCTCGCCCTGCAGATCGCGGCCGCACTCAAGTCGCCGGTGGATTCCGTATTTTCGCTCGAGGGGAGCAACTAATGAACACAAAGAGTTTCGAAGAAAAGATTGAGGCACTCGGTCAGCGTGCCGAGTCCGGAGTTCGCGGTTGGGTGCGCAACGACACCGCATTCAACTTCTTGCGCAGCACCCCGGCGAGGATCGTGCTCGCGCTTCTGACGGTAGGTGTGCTCTACGGAGTCCCGGCCTGGCAAATGTTCAACCGTGGGGTTTCAATCTGGCTGTATGCGGGCGCGCTGGTCGGCTGCGTTCTGCTGCAAAAGCTGTCGGTGCGATTCGCGTTTGATGACGATTCAGAGATTGATGAGTATCAGCACCAGCGTCGCAATCGCGCTTACCGTCGTGCCTACAAGCGAGTTGCAACAATCCTGGCGATCGCTATCAGTGTCTTTGCCGCAGACGGCTTCTACCTGAAGCACACACTCGGCACGGGCTTCAAGTATTCGTTCGACTTTGGCACCGAGAACTGGCTATTTGTTGGCGTCTTCGCGATCGGGCTTTTCGTCTTGCAGAAATACCTGTCGTGGGGCATCAAGGGCGAGAGCTGGGCTGATCGAACACGTCAATAACGAGTTAATTGAAAACCCCGACCAAAGCGGTCGGGGTTTTCGCATACCTAGGTTGCTTATGGCTCCAAGCGGTTTGGGCCACGGAACAGATAGCCGACCTCGCGAATGTTTGGCTGGTGTAGCAGCAACATGAGAACGCGAAGCAGACCCATACCGAAGCCACCGTGAGCCGGAGCGCCGTACTTGAAGAAGTCCAGGTAGGTCTGCAGACCCTCAGGCTCGAGTCCCTTCTGCTTGACCTGCTCGATGAGCACATCCAGGCGGTGTTCGCGCTGAGCGCCGGTGGTGATTTCGGTGCCGCGCCAGATGAGGTCGTAGCTGTTGGTCAGCGCCGGGTTGTCGGCGTGACGCATGTGATAGAACGGGCGGACGGTCGAAGGGTAGTCGGTTACGAACACGAACTCGTGGCCGAAGGTCTCGGCGACGTGTGCCGCGATCTGACGTTCACCCTCTGGGTCCAGGTCGCCACCGCGCTCGATCACGTGACCGCGCTCGGCGATGATCTTGTAGGCCTCGGTGATTGGAATTCGAGGGAACGGCACGGTTGGGACCACGATGTCGAGGTCGAACAGAGCCTTGATCTCGTCGCCGTGGGCGTCCTTGACCGCCTGCAGGCCGCGCTGAAGCAGCTGCTCCTGGATCGCCATGATGTCCTCGTGGCTCTCGATGTGCGAGACCTCCATGTCGATGGAGGTGAACTCGGTGGCGTGGCGCGAAGTGAACGAAGGGTCGGCACGGAAGGCAGGGCCGATTTCGAAGATGCGACCCAGGCCGGACATCATCGCCATCTGCTTGTAGAACTGTGGGCTCTGGGCCAGGTATGCCTTGCCCAGCTCGAAATACTCCATCTCGAAGAGTTCGGCGTTCGACTCCGATGGACTTCCCATCAGCTTCGGGGTGTGCAGTTCGATGAAGTCGTTCTCGTACCAGTACTGACGCCAGGCTCGCTCCAGAGTGGTCTGGACGCGGAAGACCAGGTTCATCTCAGGGCGGCGGTGGTCGATGAAGCGCCAGTCGAGGCGCTGGTCGATGCTGGTGTCCTCGGCGATTGGAAGCTGTGGCTGGGCCAGGCTGGTGATGGTCAGCTCGTGCAGCTGGATTTCGATTCCGCCAAGCTTCACTCGCTCGTCGTGCACCAGGTTTCCCTTGACCTGAACGAACGAACCGGTGGTCAGGCTGCTGATGGTGTCCGCAAGGGCGTCTACCTCTTCACGCTTGTAGGTGACCTGCACCGAGCCGGACTCGTCGCGCAAGATCACGAACTGAATGCGCTTCTGGTCGCGCAGGGTCTCGACCCAACCCGATAGTTCTACGGGTCCGTCCGAACTGGCAGCGAGGTTCTTAATGAGGGAGCGGTTCGACATGAAAAATGCTTTCTGAGCTTGTCTGTTTCAGACTGGCTTTCAGCCAATCCTCAGGCTTTGTACAGCCTTTGTGACGCTTAGGGACAAGTTTAGCGGAGGGTAAACTAGACCTATGCCCGCCGATCGCATCCACCTAGTTAGACACGGCGAGGTCCACAATCCAGAAGGCGTTTTGTACGGCCGTCTGCCCAACTTTGGATTGTCTGACCTTGGTCACAGGATGGCGCTGGCCGCGGCTGAAGAAATCAAATCTCAGGGTCGCCGGATCTCGGCTCTGTATTGCTCGCCACTGCAGCGCACGCGTGAGTCGGCCCGCCCATTCACCAAGATTTTTGGTCTGGATCCAATCGCCGATGAAAGATTCATCGAGCCCACAAATGTTTTCGAGGGCAAGGTGCTCAGTGCTCGCCGCCTGCTGTTGCAGCCGCAGCGCTGGGTACACTTCCGCAATCCAAACCGCCCGTCCTGGGGCGAGCCCTACCAGCAGGTGGTTGACCGCATGACTGCGGGAGTGCTCGAGGCCGCAGCCTCGGTGCAATCCGGAGATGTGGTCATCGTGAGCCACCAGTTGCCAATCTGGATGATGCATTCCTCGGTGACCGGTCGCAAGTTGCCGCATAACCCAACTCAGCGTCGTTGCTCGCTCTCAAGCATCACCAGTTTCGAAATCGTGGAGGGCAAGCTGGTCGAAGTCGACTATCGCGAGCCCGCCAAGGGACTGAACCACAGCGCCATCGATGTAGGAGCGGTCTAGCAATGTCAAAGAAGCAAACGATGCGGGCGCTCGCCGGATTGATCCTGATTCTGGCCACGGTGGGCACTGCGGGCTGCAGCAGCAGTCAAGCTGACGGCCTCGCAAGTCAGTTTAAAAGTGGCGACAACAAGAACTACATTTCCGGTGACGGTACGGCGATTGAAATCGCACCGAGTGACCGCGATGCCGCGGTCGCGTGGAAGGGAGTCACCGATGCGGGCGGCGTCCTAAGCAGCGCGAACCTGTCCGGCGTAGTAACCGTGATGAACTTTTGGTACGCCGGTTGTGCGCCTTGCCGAGCCGAAGCCAAAGACCTCGAGGCGCTTTACCAGGAGTTCCTGCCTAGCAAGGTCCAGTTCGTCGGCGTGAACGTCCGTGATACCGCCAGCACCGCCTTGGCCTTCGATCGCGCTTTTGGAATGTCCTACCCCAGCATCATCGACAACAACACCGGTTCGGTGGTTTTGGCGTTCACGGGCGTGGTCAGCCCGCAGGCTGTTCCGACCACGCTCGTGGTTGATCGCAAGGGGCGCGTGGCTGCGCGCATCCTCGGCCGCCTGGAAAAGGGAACCCTCAAAGCCATGATCGAGAAGGTTGTAGCGGAGAACTAATGAATCCAGCCGATGTCGTCCTGAATGGTTCGCTCCTCGCGGCCATTCCGTTGGCGTTTTTGGCTGGCCTGATATCGTTTCTCTCACCCTGTGTGCTTCCGCTGGTGCCCGGGTATCTCGGCTACGTTTCCGGAATGGCCGGAACCGGCCAGACCGTAGCCCGAAACCGTGTGGTTCTGGGAACTTTGCTGTTCGTGCTGGGTTTCAGCCTGGTGTTCGTCAGCTTCGGTTCCATTTTCGGAAGCCTGGGTCAACTCTTCTACGGCAGAACCGGGCAAATCGTTCAGGTGATTCTGGGCGTCCTGATAGTGATTCTGGGCCTGGTGATGGTTGGTCAGTTTGGCTGGTTGCAGCGAACCGCAAAACTCAACCTTCGCCCGCGGGTTGGCCTACTGGGCGCACCGCTTCTGGGAATCGCATTTGCATTGGGTTGGACTCCATGTATTGGCCCAACTCTTGCTGCGGTGCTGAGCCTTGCAACTCAGACCGGCTCCGGCCTGCGTGGGTCACTGCTTGCGCTCTGCTACTCGCTCGGTTTAGGTCTGCCTTTTGTGGCAATTGCCGCCGGTTTCCACTGGGCCACCAACTCGGTGAACTTCGTCCGTAAAAACATTCGCGCCTTCAACCTCATCGGTGGAGCGCTTCTAATAGTCCTGGGACTCCTGATGGCCACCGGTCTCTGGAACCTCGTAATCGCATCGATCCAGGAGGCCATAGTTGGCTACCTCCCAGCGCTCTAAGGCCCCGGCAACCGGACGTCCGTCCGATCACGTCACCGCGGCTGCACCCGCCAACGAGCCAATCCTCGGTGTCATGGGCTGGCTGCGCTGGATCTGGCGCCAGCTGACTTCCATGCGCACCGCCCTGCTGCTGCTGTTGCTGCTGGCCGCGGCGGCTATTCCAGGTTCGATCTATCCGCAGCGTTCGGCCGACCCCAACGGCGTGACCACGTTCTTCCAGGAGAACCCGGGAGTCGCTCCGGTGATGGACAAGTTCCAGCTGTTTGACGTCTACACGTCGGCCTGGTTCAGTGCTATCTACATCCTTTTGTTTGTCTCGCTCATCGGCTGCGTGATACCGCGCATCGGCGTCCATGCCAAGGCAGTGCTGGCCCCGCCCGCGGCAACGCCAACCAACCTGAAGCGCATGCCTGCCTTCACCGAGGGCAGCCTCAAGCCGAAGCAGCGCAGCGGCTTGCTGGAGGCGGCACGAGCTTTGCTGAAGCGTCAGGGTTATCGCGTCTCGGTGGATGAAAACTCGGTGGCAGCCGAACGAGGTTACTGGCGCGAGACCGGAAACTTGATCTTCCACATGGGGCTGGTTGGGTTGTTGATTGCTGTTGGTTTTGGCGGAGCCTACAGCTACAGCGGCCAGCGAATCCTGGTTGAAGGCGATACCTTCGTCAATAACCTGGCAGGCTACGACTCTTTCAACCCCGGCATTGCTTTCAATGAATCGATGCTGCCTGCCTTCAGCATGACGCTCAAGACCTTCCAGGTTAAGTACGACATTTCCAACGCCACCAACACCGGAACTCCGCTTTGGTTCAAGGCAGCGGTGGACATCCGTGAGCGCGGTTCCGACCAGGTGCTGAGCAAGACAATTCAGGTGAACGAGCCGGCCGAGATTCCGGGTGCCAAGGTGTACCTATCGGGCAACGGCTACGCTCCGGTAATCACGATTCGCGACGGCAAGGGCCACATCGCCTTCAGTGGTCCGGTGATCTACCTGCCCCAGGACTCCAACATGACCTCGCTCGGTGTGATCAAGGTTCCGGATGCCAAACCAAAGCAGTTCGGAATCCTCTCGTTTTTCTATCCGACCGCTGGGCAGCTGAAGACCAAAGCCTTCACCTCGGTGTTCCCCGCCAACGCCAATCCGCTGCTGACCATGAACGTCTACGAGGGCGACTTGGGGCTGGACTCCGGCATTCCGTCCAATGCTTTCTCACTGCAGGTCCACGGCCTGAAGCAGTTGACCGGCGGAAAGACTGGAGTGAAGGGAATCCAGTTGAAGCCGGGGGAGAGCGCTAATCTGCCCAATGGCTTGGGCTCGGTTTCGTTTGATTCGCTTCGTCGCTACGCGTCGCTGGATGTTGACTACAACCCTGGTCAGGGATGGGTTCTGTTCTTCGCTCTGTTCTCTTTGGCTGGACTAATCATGTCGCTGGTCATCCCACGCCGACGGGTTTGGGTCAAGCTCACCGAGGATGGATTCCAGGTTGCTGCCCTGGCTCGCGGTGACGACCCGCTCCTGGAGAAGGTGGTTGCCGACGTGAGTTCGCAGCTGACCCCGAGCAAGAAGAGTGCGCCTAAGAACGCCGAACAAGGTAAGGACACCGAATGACCCCGGTACATCTGGACGAAGCGCTTTCTCGCTACACCCAGTTGGGAATCTATGCCGCGATGCTGTTCTACGCGGCCGCATTTGTGGTGCTCTCGATGAATCTGGCTCGTGCAGCCAGCACCAAGTCGAAGGTTCGCGCCACCGCTGGTCGACTAGAGACCGTGGGCATCTGGCTGACTATCGTGGCGGTTCTGTTCCAGGCCGTCGGAGTAATCGGTCGTGGTATCGCGGTGCAGCGAGTGCCATGGGCCAACATGTATGAGTTCACCATCACCAGCACATTTGTTGCGGTGGCGATTTTCGCGGTTGCACAGTTCTTCCGCAAGGACATCCGTTTCATCGGTGTGCTCATCACCGGATTTGTGACCTTGGCACTTGGCCTTGCAACCACGCTCTGGTACGTGCAGGCAAAGTCGCTTATGCCGGCCCTGCAGTCCTACTGGCTGCTGATCCACGTGACCGTTGCGATTCTGGGAACGGCGTTTTTCAACATCGCCGCGGCTCTCTCAATCGCGTACCTCTTCAAGACTGCCGGCTGGGTGCAGAACCCGCCAAAGAAGCTTGGCGGCAACAAGGTTTTCAAGACCTTCAAGCGCATGCTGGGACTCTTCCCCACCGAGGAGCGACTGGAGCAGACCTCCTATCGCTTCAACATCATCGGCTTCATCCTCTGGTCCTTCACGCTGATTGCGGGCGCGATCTGGGCAGAGCGCGCCTGGCACCGCTACTGGGGTTGGGACACCAAGGAGGTCTGGACTTTCATCATCTGGACCATCTACGCCGGCTATCTTCACGCCAATGCAACCCGCGGCTGGAGCGGAAAGCGGTCGGCTTGGCTGGTGGTCGTTGGCTTCGCTGCGATTCTGTTCAACTTCACCATCGTGAACATCTTCTTCAAGGGTCTTCACGTCTACTCGGGTCTGAAATAGCCCGAGTCGTTATTGCCTAAACCAGTTTTAGGCAGCGCTCCAGACGTGCCAGCCACCACTCGGTGCGTTCCGGTGAAGCCGCAAGTTTCCGCAACTTTGCCTCACTCGGGTTGACCCGCTGAACCGTAAGCTGCCCATCCTCGGGCACCAGTGGTTCTTCGGTCACATCATCGGCTAGCAGCGCCACCGTGCCTAGGCCACAGTCAAACTCCAATTTGGGCAGCGCCGAGGCCAGGTAGAGCCCCATGCTGATTCCCACCGAGGTGTCCAGCGCGCTGCTGATTACCGCCGGCAGACCAGACTGAGCAACCACATCGAGAGCCCGTTTGATACCTCCTAGTGGAGCGGCCTTAATTACGAGCAGATCCGCTGCGCCAGCCATGGCAACCGCCATCGGGTCCGAGACCTTGCGAACCGACTCGTCGGCAGCGACTTTAATGCCGATTCGATTCAATGCGATTCGTGCCTCGGCTAGTTCGGCAATGGTTTTCACCGGTTGTTCGAAGTAGTCCAGATCGATTCCGGCATCAACCAGTCGGTATCCAAGTTCGATTGCATCAGCCACCGAGTAACCCCCGTTGGCATCAAGCCGCAGCCGCGCCGAAGGGTAGAGTTCGTGAGTTTTTGTGATTCGGGCAATGTCGTCATCCAGGGTTTGGCCTGGCTCGGCAACCTTGATCTTGGCGGTTCGGAACTGGCCGAATGGGCGGAGGGTGACTCCGATTTCATCCGGGCCAACTGCCGGCAGAGTGGCATTAATTCCTATGGCGCTGCGTCGGCTTTCGGGGAGTGGATCATTCGCAAAAGACAGGGCTGCAGTCAGCCAGATAGCCGCCTCTTCGTCGCCGTACTCGGTGAAGGGGGACCATTCCGCCCAGCCCTCGGTGCCTTGAAATAACAGTGCCTCACGTTGGGATACACCGCGGAATTTTGTGCGCATTGGAATGCTCACCACGTGGGCCGTGCTCAGCGCTTGGGCTGCGGCTGTGGCGTTCTCGCTTTTCGGCTGAACAGGCACAACAGTTAGTCTAGAAGCATGACCCAGCAGGTTTCTCAGCTGTTTGACGCATCGATCTGGCACCAGGTGCCCGGCTTCGAGGCGTTGACCGATATCACCTACCACCGGCACAACGAGCTGGGCATTGTTCGCGTGGCATTTAACCGCCCCGAGGTTCGCAACGCGTTCCGCCCGAAGACGGTGGACGAGCTGATGCAGGCCCTCACCCACGCGGCCGAGGATTCCAAGGTGGGCGTAGTTCTACTGACCGGAAACGGCCCATCGGTGAAGGATGGCGGCTGGGCCTTTTCCAGTGGCGGCGACCAGCGAGTGCGCGGCAAGGACGGTTACCAGTACAGCGCTGATGAGTCCGCAGCCGGCGTGGACCCGGCTCGTTCCGGGCGCCTTCACATCCTCGAAGTTCAGCGCCTCATTCGCTTTATGCCAAAGGTTGTTATCGCGCTGATTCCGGGTTGGGCCGCGGGCGGCGGACACTCCCTGAACGTGATTGCAGACCTCTCAATCGCGTCGGCGGAGCACGCTACCTTCAAGCAGACCGATGCTGACGTGGGTTCCTTCGACGCCGGCTACGGCAGCGCCTACCTCGCAAAGCAGGTCGGACAGAAATTTGCCCGCGAAATCTTCTTCCTCGCCGAGACCTACGATGCCCAGCGAGCCTACGAACTCGGGGTGGTGAACCGCGTGGTTCCGCACGCCGAGCTGGAGGCAACCGGAGTTGAGTGGGGTCGCACCATCCTGGGGAAGAGCCCAACCGCGATTCGCATGCTGAAGTACGCCATGAACGCCACCGACGATGGCATGGTTGGGCAGCAGTTGTTCGCGGGCGAGGCCACTCGCCTGGCCTACGGCACCGCAGAGGCGGCGGAAGGTCGCGATTCATTCCTGCAGCGTCGCGAGCCAGACTGGTCGCCTTTCCCCTGGCATTTCTAAGGCTTCATGTCGATTCCGCTGAAGCTGGTCGCAGCTAACGACACCGTGGGCGCGCTAGTCGCCCTCGGTGATGCCTTGGCGGGCCGTCAGGCCGTTTTCGTGACGGCACCGGAGGTAAACGGGAAAATGCCGGAAGCCCACGGTTTACCCACCGAGGTCGGCGACGATGTGGCCCTGATTGTGGAATCCAGTGGCTCCACTGGAACCCCGAAGCGAATCACAATTTCTCGCGCCGCGCTGCTGGCCAGTGCCGAGGCTGCCGATACCGTATTGGGCGGACCGGGCCAGTGGTTGCTGGCGCTGCCAATCAACTATGTGGCTGGAAGCAACGTCCTGGTGCGCTCGCTGGTTGCCGAGCAGCAGCCGGTTTTGATGAACACCCAGCTGCCATTTACGCCCGAGGCCTTTGCCAGTGCGGCCGACTTCATGTCAGCCGAACGCCGCTATGTCTCGCTGGTACCGGTGCAGTTGCAGCGGCTGGTGAACGCCGCTGGGTTGGATGACTTCCTGCTAGCCAAACTGCGTCGCTTCGATGCGATTTTGGTGGGTGGCCAAGCCACCGACGCAAAGGTCTTAGCCAAAGCTAGGGAATTCGGTTTGAAGGTGGTTCGTTCCTATGGATCGGCAGAGACCTCTGGTGGTTGCGTCTACGACGGTGTGCCGCTTCCCGGGGTTGCAGTTCGCATTTCAGATTCCGGGGTAGTTCAGATTGCAGGCCCGACTCTGGCCGAAGGTGTTGCCGCCGAGGATGGCTGGTACAGCACTAATGATCTGGGCGAGCTGGATGCCGATGGTCGTCTTAGAATCACGGGTCGCGCCAACCGCGTCCTAAACAGCGGTGGCCTGAAGGTTTCGCTCGACGCCATTGAGGCCGCGGTCCGCGACATCGGTGGCGTAGTCGATGTCGCTGCGATTGCAGTAAGTGACGACGAGTGGGGCGAACGAGCCGCCGTGGTTTATGTAGGTTCGCCGGAGATAGCGGACTACATCGCTGCCGACGCCTTGAGTCAACTGGGAACGGCCGCAAAACCGGTCCGAGTCATTCGGGTGGATTCGATTCCCCGCCTTGCCGCCGGTAAACCCGACTATCTGGCCCTGAGCAATCAGTTCGGCAGTTAGCCTTAAACCATGTCAAAGAAGAGCAAGCAGAACCGCAGCAAGAAGCGAGCCAAACTCTGGTTGGCCGGTGCTCGTCTGCGCACCCTTCCACTCGCCGTGGCCCCGGTGCTTTTGGGGGCAAGCTCGGCATTGGCTCTGCAACGCTTTTCTCCGCGTTTGACACTGATGGCGCTCGCGGTCTCGGTGCTGCTTCAAATCGGCGTGAACTATGCCAATGACTACTCTGACGGCATCCGCGGAACCGACGCCAATCGCGTCGGCCCGATGCGACTGACTGGTTCCGGTGCGATCAAGCCAGCGGAGGTCAAGCGTGCCGCTTTTGTCTGCTTTGGTTTAGCGGCCGTTGTCGGTCTGTTGATTGTGATCTTCACGGGATTCTGGTGGTTCATCGCCGTTGGTATCGCCGCAATCGCTGCCGCCTGGTTCTACACCGGTGGTAAGAAGCCATACGGTTATGCCGGCTTGGGCGACCTGATGGTTTTCATTTTCTTCGGATTGGTGGCAACCGTTGGAACCTCCTACATTCAGGTGCGATTCCTGGATCAGACCGCAGTGCTGCTGGGTGCCGCTGCCGGGTTCTTCGCCTGCGCGGTGCTGATGGTCAACAACATCCGGGACCGCGTGCTCGATCAGCATGTGGGCAAGAAGACACTCTCGGTGCGCGTGGGTGCGAACTGGAGCAAGGTGCTGTTCTTGCTGGACCTCTGGCTGCCGTACGCCATCATCAGCCTGATATCGTGGGTATTCCCATCGGCGGCTCTGGCTTGGTTCTCGGTGCTGCTGGCCGGTCCGGCGACCCTGATTTTCCTCATGGCCAAGACGCCAAAGGAGTTGATTCTGGTCTTGAAGTTGACCAGTTACGCCGCTCTCAGTTTTGCGGTTTTGGTGCTACTGGCCTTTTCCGTCCAGTAGATCGTTTTCCACGTCTTTTGTGCCCGGCTTGGTCATGCCGTCGCGGCGCTGCTGACTGCGCTCATAGAGATGAGTCGACATCGCGTCACGCTGCTTGCGCAGGAAGATGATGGAAAGCGCGAAGGAAATAACCGCCGCGAAAACCGCTGCCAACATCCAGTCGGGGATCAGTGCCAAGAGAATCGCCAGCACAACTGCAAACAAGCCGAGGCGAATCAGGAAGTACATCACAACTGGGTTTTTCATACCTTCAATCCTAAGTATCGTTAAAGGATGCGCGCGGAAACTCAGTCACCAGCTCAGGTGCTGGCGGCCAACCTGTTGGCCCAGTTAGCCGCAAACGGAGTTGACCACGTTTTCCTCGCTCCTGGCGCAAGGTCCCAGGCTCTCGCGATTGCCGCCGGCCAACTTGCCGACGCCGGCTACATTCAGCTGCACGTGCGATTGGATGAGCGGTCCCTGGCTTTTCAGGCCCTCGGTGTTGGCCTGGCCAGTGGCTTCCCTGCCGCAGTAATCACCACGTCGGGAACCGCAGTGGCCAACCTCCACCCCGCGGTACTGGAAGCGCATCACGCTGGTATCCCATTGATTCTCTTGACCGCCGACCGACCAGCGGAACTTCGCGGAGTTGGCGCAAATCAGACCACCAATCAGGTTGGAATCTTTGCCGACGCAGTTCGTTCCTGTACCGATGTGTCGGCACCTGCTTCAATCGATAGCGCCGAGGCCTTGGCCAAGCAGGCCGAGGAGCTTGCAGTAAATGCAATCACTCAGGCCGTCACCGAGTCTGGGCCGGTCCAACTGAACCTGGGATTCCGCGAACCGCTGAGCGCCACCGAGCCATCGGCGGTTGCAATCTTCGACCAGATCGCTAGCCAGCAATTAGTCGACGACTCGACTAAGTCACTGCCAGTCATTCCAAGCGGCTGCGGTGACCCGAACTGCACCCACGATCACATGGCGGATTTGGAACCGGGTCAGCCCCAGAGTCAGCCGGATACGGTAATCGACCTCAGCCTGCGGACCGTCGTTGTCGCCGGTGATGCCGGCGACCTAGCGCGCTGGTACTGCACCGGGTTGCCGCTCTTCGCCGAACCATCTTCGGGCGTTCGGCATCTGCCGGAATCGGTGTTCGGTTACCTCTGGGCACTGCGCGAAAGGGCCGACCTGGTGGACCAGGTTCAGCAGGTCTTGGTCTTCGGAAAGCCAACGTTGAGTCGACAGATTCAAGCGCTAATCAAGAGGCCTGGCATCAAGGTTTACAGCGACCCAGGTCGCCACGGAATATTCGATCCGGGGCACAACGCCCAGGTGCTCGGCGACGATGTTGAGTTCCTCGGTGACCCGAACCCGGCTTGGTTGGCAGCCTGGCGTGACGCGGCCAAGCAGCTGGTGGCGCTGAAGCCAAACCGCCCGGTCGAGGGTCTGCTGACTCGTCGCGAGCTGGTCGAGACGGTTTGGGCCGCGGCCGGTAAGACTAACCCGCTGATGCTCGGAGCCTCGCGCCTAATCCGGGAAGCCGATTACTGGGCGCCCAACAAGGAACGCAACGTGTTTGCGAATCGCGGCCTTGCGGGCATTGACGGAACGCTGGCTACCGCGGTTGGCATCTCGCTTACCCATCCCGGCGCACGGGTTCGCGTTCTCTTGGGCGATCTCACGCTGCTGCACGATGCTGGCTCGCTGGCCATCGACAGCCATGACGGCCACGTCAATGTGCAACTGATCGTCGGAAACGACCACGGTGGAACCATCTTCGAGGGGCTTGAGGTCTCGCAGAATCTGGACAAAAACAGCTTTGAGCGACTCTTTAAGACCCCGCAGCAAGTGAATCTAGAACTCTTGGCAAAGGCCTACGGTTGGAAATATCACCGAGTTGCTGACGCCGCTGAACTGAAGCTGGCCATGAAGGAACTGGGCCGAGTGCTGATCGAAGTTCCGCTGGTTTAGTTCAGCTAGCGCTGGTCCGCGTTCAAGCCAAGCACCTGACGAATCGGCTTGAACTTTAGCCGGGTCTCCGCAAGCTCCGCCTCTGGGCTAGAGCCATTTACGATGCCGCAACCAGCGTGGGCAATAATCTTGCCGTTAGCGAGAACGGCACCGCGCAGTGCGATAACCCACTCGCCATCGCCGTCCGCACCTACCCAGCCGATCGGCCCCGCATAACTGCCACGGTCGGTCGGCTCGAGTTGCCGAATCAGTTCCATCGCTTCCGCTCGCGGAGTGCCGGCAACAGCTGCAGTGGGGTGAAGGGCGTCGGCCAAGTCAAGCACCGAGGAGTCGTCCGAAATGATTCCCTGAACATCGCTGGCGAGGTGCCAGACATTCGGTAGCGCGAGGCTGAAGGGAGCTTCGTCGGCGACGATTTCCTCGCAGAACGGATCCAAGGAATTGACTAAAGATTCCACTGCCAGTCGGTGCTCTACCGTGTTCTTCACCGAGTTGATGAGCGCACCTGCGATGGCGCGATCCACTTCGGGGTCGGTGCCGCGGCCGGCGGTACCTGCGAGAACGCGTGCCGATACCCGGCCATGATCGACTCGCACCAGGAGTTCCGGCGAGGCTCCAAAGCGCTGGTTTACCCAGTAGGTCCAGCAGCTGGGGTAGCGCCTAGTCAGGCGGCCGATGGCGGGTCTAGGGTCGAAGTCAGTTGGCACTGCTGCCACGACATCTCTCGCCAGCACAACCTTTTCCAGATCTCCGGCTTCCAGCTTCTGCAGTGCCTGAGAAACCAGGTCTTCGAAGTCGTCCTCGGTGAGCGAACCGGGTTCCAGGTGGAGCGGTTCGGGTTTGCGCCACTCGGTGATCCAGTCATCCGAAAGTTCGGTCGGTGCCGCAAAGTCCTCGGTGGCAATCGTGGTCAGCCAGGCGCGACCGTCTTTTACGCCCAGAACCTGCTGCGGCACGATGAGAGCGCTTTGCCAATCGGACTGATCGTCGAAGGCCATCGAACCGAAAGCGATTAATCCGCGACCGCTGTATGGGGTTGGGTCGGTGACGGTCGCTAGAGAGCAGAGTTCTCGCCACTGTTGGGATAGTGCGGCGATCCGACCCGGGCCTTCAGCGCTGAGCCGGAGGATTTCACCGCGGGCAACCATGCCCTCGCCATCCCGAATGAAGGCGATGCCGTCCTCGGTGAGGGCGTCGCTGATGCGAAAATCGCTGGGCAGATTCAACGACACGGTTTTGACGTGCAACACAGGGAAGTGTTTGGCGTGGCCGTGGGTTGTGTTTAGCACCACCAAATTGTAGCCCTCCACCCGAAAGGTAAACTTTACGAGTGAGTAAAGCCGACCTGCAGAAAAAACCTTCCGAGGTCGCTGCAATGTTTGACGAAGTCGCCGAGACTTACGATCGCACCAACGGCTTGCTGTCCTTCGGACAGGACCGCACCTGGCGTAAAAAGGTGCTTGCCGCCGTTGCTCCAAAATCCGGTCAGGCAATCCTTGACCTAGCTGCCGGAACCGGTGCTTCCTCGGTGGTTTTTTGCAAGCCGGGTGTTCGCGTGGTGGCGGGCGATTTCTCTCAAGGAATGTTGGCGGTGGGCCGCAAGCGTCACCCCGAGATTGAGTTTGTCTTTGCTGATGCAACAGCACTGCCTTTTGAGGCCAACGAGTTTGACACGGTGACCATTAGTTTTGGCCTGCGAAATGTGGTTGACACCTCCAAGGCGCTGCGCGAGATGCTGCGCGTCACCAAGCCGGGTGGCAGCCTGGTTATCTGCGAGTTCAGCGAGGTCGCGAATCCGGTCCTGCGCTCGCTCTACAACTTCTATTTGAAAAACTTCATGCCAGTGTTCAGCCGATTGGCAGCCAAGAATAAGGGCGCATACGACTACCTGAGCGAAAGCATTCAGGCCTGGCCCAAGCAGGAGGCCCTGAAGGCCCTGATTGCGGACGCGGGTTGGAGCAACGTGACTTACAAGAATCTGACCTTCGGTGTGGTTGCCCTGCACCTTGCCACTAAGGGCGCTTCGCCTGCTGCAACTAAGGCAGGCAAGTAATGACTTCACTGCCAAGGCAGCTGCGCAAGGTAACCGACAAGGCCCTCCTGCGTCAGCTTGAGGCCGGCCTTGAAAGAGTCGAGGTTGCCCTCGAGACCGCAGTTTCGCACACCGATCCAATCGCAAAGGTGACTGCTCGTCACCTTTCTTCGGCCGGCGGCAAGCGAGTTCGCCCGACCCTGGTTCTGCTCACCGCTCAGTTCGGCGACAATCCAACCGCCGAGGAAATCGTCGACGCCTCGGTGGTAGTAGAACTGACCCACCTGGCCACGCTGTACCACGACGACGTCATGGACAATGCTCCGATGCGCCGCGGAGTTCCCTCGGCACACGAAATCTGGGGCAACAGCGTCGCAATTCTGACCGGTGACCTGCTGTTCGCGCGAGCCTCTCAGGTGGTATCCAAGCTGGGTGAGCGTGCGTTGACGCTTCAGGCAGACACCTTTGAGCGCCTCTGCCTTGGGCAGCTTCACGAGACCGTAGGCCCGCAAGAAGGCGATGAGCCGGTAGCTCACTACATTCAGGTCCTGGCCGACAAGACCGGCTCGCTAATCGCGGCCGCCGCCGAGCTCGGCATCATGTTCAGTGGCGCGGATGACAACTTCCGTGGCCCGGTTCGCGAGTACGGCGAGAAGATCGGTGTTGCCTTCCAGCTGATCGACGACGTCATTGACCTTCAGTCGGACAGCGCCACCAGTGGCAAGACTCCCGGAACCGACCTCCTGGCCGGCGTTCCAACCCTTCCAACGCTTTACCTCGGCCAGATGGCTTCGACCGACGCAGCCGCTGCCGCCCTGGTTGACAGAATCGCTGCGGTCACCGAGGAGACTCTGGCCGATGTGGTTCGCGACCTGGGCGCGCACGAGGCCACCAACCGTGCCTATCTGGAAGCCAAGCGCTGGGCGGCTGACGCAGTTGCCGCTCTGGCGCCGCTGCCGGACAGCCCCGCCAAGCAAGCCATGGTTGCATTCGCCGAAGCCGTAGTGGACCGCCAGAACTAATACAGTCGGGAACTCGATGTTCCTTTTGCCTGTGCGTCTCTGTTCGCTTTGTGCCCGCTAACTAACACTCCTAGAATTTGGCCATGACAAAGTCTGTGTATCACCTCAGCCGCGCCGGCGTCTCGCTGCTAATCGAGACCACCGCGGGAACCCCGAATGTTATCTACTGGGGTTCGGAGCTTGGCCCCAACGTGGATCCGCAGCAGTACCTCCTGGCAATCACCGAGCCCGCTCCGCACGGCTACTATGACCACGCTCACCGAGGTGGAGCATGGCGCGAGAACGCTCGCGGTTTCTGGGGTAGGCCGACACTGCTCGGGCACCGCGATGGGCGTGACTGGAGTCAGCTCTTCACCCTCGTGTCCGCCACCGAAAGCGAAAACGGCGTTTCGTTCGTTTCGCGCGACGCCGACCTCGGTGTAGAGGTAACAATCGGTTACCGGCTGACCGAAAGCGGACTGGTCCTGGTCGACCACTCGGTGACCAATCTTGCCGAAGGCACCTTCTTCCTTGAGAACAGCACCGCGTTCTTGCCACTTCCTGATCACGCCTCTGACATCCTGGATTTCACCGGGCGTTGGTTGAAGGAACGTCAGCCACAGCGAACCAAGATTCAGACCGGCATCTGGCAGCGTGAGGGTCGCGAAGGCCGAAGTGGCCACGACTACACGATCGTGCAGTTTGCGATGACCGCAGACGCCGACTTCCAGAACGGCGAAGTCTGGGGTCTGTCGCTGGCTTGGAGCGGTCAAGGCGTTCACGTTTTGGAGCGTCAAAGTGTCGGTCGCACCCAAATCGGTGCCGGCGAACTGCTGATGCCTGGCGAAGTCACGCTGGGCAAGGGGGAGAGCTACCAGGCTCCGACTGTGGTTGCCGCTTACGCCAACGATGGCATTGATGGCGCCAGCCACCGCTTCCACCAGTGGGTCCGAGCCCGCAAGAACCACCCAACCAACATCCGCCCACGACCTGTCACCCTGAACGTCTGGGAAGCCGTGTACATGGACCAGAAGCTGGACAAGTTGGTCGCCTTGGCAGAGGTTGCGGGCCAGATCGGCGTCGAGCGATTCGTGCTTGATGACGGTTGGTTCGGCGCTCGCCGCGATGACCATGCTGGTTTGGGCGATTGGACCGTTGCTCCTGAGGTCTGGCCCAACGGACTCACCCCACTGATTGATGCGGTGAAGGCCAACGGCATGGAATTCGGTCTCTGGTTTGAAGGTGAGATGGTCAATGCCGACAGCGACCTCTACCGGGCACACCCGGACTGGATCCTTCACACGGCCAACCGCGTCCCAATCGAGGCCAGGTTCCAGCAGGTTCTAGACCTCACTCACGAAAGCGCTTATCAGCACGTCCTGGGGCAGGTTGATGCAATTCTCACCGAGTACGACATCGCCTACATCAAGTGGGACCACAACCGCACCCTGACCGATGCTGCCCACTTTGGCAAGGCCGCGATGCGAAATCAGACGCTGGCAATCTACCGCCTGTTCGATGAGCTAAAGTCGCGTCACCCAAGGCTTGAGATTGAGTCCTGTGCCAGCGGTGGTGGCCGCATTGACCTGGGCATGATCGACCACGCTGACCGGTTCTGGACCAGTGACTGCAACGATGCGCTGGAGCGACAGACCATCCAGCGTTACACCTCAATCGCGATTCCACCCGAGATGCTCGGCACCCATATCGGTCCTTCGCCGGCGCATTCGACGCACCGCACTCACTCGGTGGCCTTCCGCGCTCTGACAGCGCTCTGGGGTCATGCCGGTCTGGAATGGGACCTCACCGAGACCAATGCCGATGAGCGAGCCCAGCTCAAGGGCTGGATCGACTTCTACAAGGAAAACCGCGGCCTGCTGCACAGCGGCCGGGTGGTGCGCATCGACTCGGTGGACGGCGATTCCTGGTCACACGGTGTGGTAGCGCAGGACGGCAGTAAAGCCCTCTTCGCTTACGTCGCCATGAAGATGAGCAAGTTCGTCCTGCCACCGGCTCTGCGCCTGGGTGGCCTGGAACCCAACGCCAAGTACCAGGTCAAACTGGTCAAGCCTGCCGGCGGTTACATCAGCACCGGCAAGTATGAGCCGCAGTGGTTGGATGGCGTTACCGTCGACGGAACCTTCCTGATGAAGCAGGGGCTGCGCCCACCGATCCTGCAGCCAGAGCAGGCAATCCTGCTCGAGGTGACAAAGGTAGGCTAGAAGCCATGGGCACCCTAACCACCGCAATGCTTTCCACAACGCGGACTCGCAAAGCGATGGTGGGGCTCATCGGAGCCTTCTTCATTCAGGGCTTCATGGCGGTTTCCTGGTTGCCGCGAATCCCCGAGGTAATCGACAACCTTGAGGTTCCATTCGCAACCTGGGGCCTAATCATTGGTGTGGCTGGCCTCGGAAACATGGCGCCGCTGCTGTTTGCCAACCGCGTCATAAACCGGTTTGGCACCCGCCCAATACTCCAGATCTCTTTCGTGGCGATCGCGCTCTCGCTGGCGTCATTCGGCTTTATAAATCAGCCGGGCTTGTTTTTCCTGGTGCTTTTGGCTCAGAACTTCTGCTACGGCCTGTTCAACATCGCCGTGAACTCGCACTCGGTGGTATTCCAGAACCGCATCGGCAAGATCATTCTTGGACGCTTTCACGCGGCCTGGAGCATCGGTGCCGCGTTGTCTTCGCTGTTGACCGGTTTCTTCGCCCCTATCCTCTCGCTGGCAACCTACCTGACTGGTGTCTCGGTGTTGGGATTGGTCATCTGTTTGATTGCCACCGCCCAGATGCTCAGCCCCACCGAGGACGGGCACGAACAGGAGAAGAAACGCGCCGAGCCGGTGGCTCTTTTCAGGACACCGCGCTATGTCGTGATTCTTGCCCTCGGGCTGTTCTGTGGTGTTCTGCCAGAGCTTGCGATGATGGACTGGAGTGCGGTATTCGCAAAGGAGACTTTGGGTCTGGCCGCTGGACAACAGGGTTTGCCATACACAATCTTTGTCACTTCGATGATTGTCGGACGGCTGTCGATTGGCAGGTTGACTAAGCGCCACCACATCAGTCGCATCGGCCAGGTAGGTGCCGTAGTTGGCGCAATCTCGATGACAATTGCGGTGGTGCTGGGAACTATCCTCGCCGGCATCAGCCCGGTTTTGGCCTTGGCGGCAACGGCCATCTTCTGGGTCACCGCTGGTCTGGGAACTGGTCCTCAGGTGCCATCCGTGTTCAGTAACGCCGGCTCGGTGGAAGGCATGACCACGGCCCAGGCGATGTCGCGCATGAGCCTGATGAATTCCACCATCATCCTTGGAATCAAGGTTGTTTTGGGTGCTGTCGCTCAGGGTATCGGTGTCCCATTTGTCTTTGGGTTGCCGATCCTGTCTTTCGTGGCTGCGGCCGTTATCGCGGGTTACGTGGTGAGGCGTTCGGCTACGTTGAAGCCAGGCGCGGAGTTTGGTGAAAGCAAGCCGGTGGACGCATTCCCGGTGACCTCGCCGGTCGCGGTGATCACCGAGGAAGAGAATTCCTAGCGGTAGTTAGTGAACTGCAGGTCGATCTCTAGGTCGCTGCTCTTCAGCAAAGCGATAACGTCCTGCAGGTCGTCGCGGCTCTTGCTGCTGACGCGGAGTTCGTCACCCTGAATGATGGCCTTCACGGTCTTCGGGCCCTCTTCGCGAATGATCTTCGAAATCTTCTTCGCCTGGTCCTGCTCGATGCCCTGCTTCAGGCTGGCTTCGATGCGGTATTCCTTACCGGATGCATATGGCTTGCCAGCATCCAAGCTCTTGAGGCTGATGCCGCGCTTGACCAGCTTGCTCTGGAAGACATCCAGGACAGCCTTAACGCGATCTTCGCTAGCCGCCTTCATCAGGACCTTCTCGCCCGACCATTCGATCGATGCGCCAACACCCTTGAAGTCGTAGCGCTGCTCGATTTCCTTTTCAGCCTGAGTGAGGGCGTTTGCAGCCTCTTGCTTGTCTACCTTGGAAACGATGTCGAATGATGAATCAGCCATGTCAGAAGTTTACCTAGTGCTCGGAGCTGGGCGCGCGGTGGAGTGGCGGATCAAAAGCTCCACGCCCCACTCGGCGTTCTCCTCGACGTTGCTCGGTGTCTCGTCATCGGTTGCTTCCAGCACCGAGAGCAAGCGTTCTGCTGCCCAGCGTCCCTGGCCGCGGACGTCCTGGTTGATGGTGGTAAGACCGAAGAATTCGCTCATGTCGTGGTTGTCCATGCCAATCACGCTGACGTCTTCCGGTACGCGCATACCGAGGTCCTTGGCTGCCATGATTGCACCAAAGCCCATCTCGTCAGATGCGCAGACAATCGCGGTGGGGGCGTTACGTGGGTCGCCCAGCACCTGCTTGGCCGCGTGGTAGGCACCGCGAATGGTGAAGTCTGCCGGTACGAACCAGGTTGGTCTAACCTGCAACCCGGCATCGCTGAGGGCTTTCTCATAGCCCTCGTGGCGAAGGCTAGGCTGCATGAAGTGCATCTCGGTAGGCGGGAGACCACCGATGTTGGCGATGCGGGTGTGGCCTAGGCCTATAAGGTGCTCGGTGGCTAGATAGGCGGCGTTGAAGTCGTTGATCGCCAGGGTACGAATGCCTTCAATGGGACCACCGATTCCAACCACTGGCTTGCCGGTTCGGTTCAGTGCGGCCAGCTCGCTCTCCAGTGGCTTTACCGCCACGCAGAGAACTCCGTCTACGCGCTTACGCAGCAGGAAGTCGTTGAAGATCTTGCTGCGCTGAGCCTCTGACTCACCAAGGTTGTAGAGCGTTAGGTCGTAGCCGCGCTCGATCAGCACGGTCTCGATTGCCTCCAGGGCAACGCTGAAGAACCAGCGGTCGACGAACGGCAGCACCACGCCAATGTTGCGGTGACGGCCGGTGGCCAGGGTGTAGGCGGAGGAAGAGGCTACATAACCGAGTTCTGCGGCGGCCTTCTTGACCTTGTCGCGGGCACGCTCTGAAACGTGGTCCTTGCCGCTGAGGGCACGGGATACCGTTGCCGTGGAAACGCCCGCTAGGCGAGCTACGTCTTCAATGCCGACCATCTGTTTTCCTGTAAATCGAGTGGAAAATGTAAACCTTTTTCAATTTACTTGCAGAAATCACTGAAATTTACAGAGAGTGGTAATCGAGAGCAACTTGTAATAAACGCATTTGCGCTGGTTTTAACGAGACCGCCTTAGCGAACAGTTGCGATTTGCAGCAAATGCGGTTCAGAAGTCAGACCGATTTCCCATCCGATGGCCAATCGGGTATCCTTGTCTGGTTGCCCTGTGCAGCATTCGGCTAGTTACCCAAGCGGCCAAAGGGATCTGACTGTAAATCAGCCGGCTCAGCCTTCGGGGGTTCGAATCCCTCACTAGCCACGAAAACCCCGGTCCTCCACGACCGGGGTTTTTACTCTTAATCGTCCATTGGTGCGCGGGTCGTCTCTCTTTAGATTCCCCCTAGAATCTGTATTGTGGCCCCGCCGTAGACGACGGAATAGGGCTGTTGTCGCAGACACTCGTGAAATATTCACTCGCGGAACGAAGGATTGACCAGATTCATGACCCAGTCACTTGAGTATTTTGAAACCGGTCTAGCCCGATTTAGAACCGTTCGAGAGATGCTGCTTGCCGAATGGTCGAGTGACTCAAATGCAAGCACCCCAATCGAAACCGACTCCTCCATTCGAACCACCGAATACTCGATTGGCGACCCTTCTGCCGGCATTATTCTGAGGCGCTACTACTGCAGTGCTCGCCCCAAAGCCGTAATCGTTTGGGTGCACGGCGGTGCTTTTGTGGTTGGAGATCTGGATATGGCGGAAGCGGACTGGGTGGCCAGATCGCTCTGCCAAAGCGGCTTTGAAGTTTATTCCGTTGACTACCGCAAGGTCAGTTCCGATTTGCACTTTCCCGCCCCGAATGACGACGTTTACAGCGCATGGAAACTTGCCATGGCTGAGGCTAATGCGCTTTCTGTCCCCATACATCTCGGTGGTGCAAGTGCTGGCGGTGCGTTCGCGGCATCCCTTGTGGTTCGTCTCGATAACCTCAACGAAACTCTGCCGTCGAGTCTTGCTTTGGTTTATCCAGTCCTACACCCAGAGTTGCCCGAGCCCACTGAGGAGCAGCGACTCGCTTCGGCTGAGATTCCGGAACGCGCTGTCTTTGACGAGCAGGTGATCGCGGGTATGCACTTCATGTATGCCGGTTCGGCTGAAAACCTTCAAAATCCAGAAGCTTTCGCTGGGCTGGCTGACCTTAAGTGTTTCCCGCGCACGCTCATATTGAACTCAGAGCATGACATGTTGCGACCATCAGGTGAAAAGTTTGGCCAACAACTCGCTGCGGCAGGTGTTTCGGTTCAGGTGAAGACAGAAATCGGATCTCGACACGGCCAACTTAATGAGCCAAACAATCCATCTGGTCAAAGTAGCCTTCGCCGGCTTTTGTCCTGGTTCGAGGAATCGTTGCCTGCCTAGCGTTGCTGCTGAATCCTGACTACATCGCCGAAGGCACCCGACTCGATGACGCTCACGGTCACGTTCCCGAATGACGTGTATTCACCTTTTTTCATCGGTTCGTCGCCTAGCAGGAAGCTACTATTTCCGATTTTGTAGCCAGCTTTTAGAACCATGCGAACGGAACTTTCTCTGTCTCCAGTAGCAGTGTCAATGAGGTAGACCAGCACCCCTTCGCTCGGCTGTCCGAGCATGTAGTTGATTCCACCTGCTCTTTGGGACTCAACCGCTAACCATTGATGGTCATTTATTGGCACCACTGCAAGCTTCACGTTCTTCGACTTTATTGAAGCTGGGCTCAGCCAGACTGAACTGGCTTCGGCCGTGTTTACACACCGAACCTGTTCGTCCGAAATGTAACCAAGAACCCACTTTTCATAGGCTAAAAGATCAGTCAGCGCCATGGACATGATTCCCCAGTGGCCCATTCCAATCTTGTTTGGATCGCCATCCTTTTGGTTCTGCCAATAGCCACTTCCGTTGTGGTCGGCGAACCCAATGCCAGTGTGTAGCAGTTCGTGGAACCACCACATCGGGCTAATTGATGGCCCGTGACCAGCCACCGGATAGGTCAGGGTGGCGGGCGATGCCTGATGCATGACAAGAACCTTGCCGTCTGCTTTTTGGCCACTTAGTCCCGCTGTGACAGAGAGGCTGAGAGGGGTTCCAGGGGGCGCCACAACAAGGACCATGTCGACATCTGAATAGTCAATTTCGGCATCAGATACGTCGATAACGTCTTTGGCGTAAAGCCTTCGCCTTTCTTGTTGATCGCTGCTCGCACCGTCGTGCGTGATTCCATATTCCTCGAGTGTTTTTGGGAGCTTAAAGTACTTGTCCGGAACCCTGATTTGAAAGCGAGATCCGTTATCGCTGTCGTAGGTGACGAGTGAAGTGATGAAGTCAAAATACCTTGAGTAATCACTCGCAGGCTTTCGAGCCGGAGACGCAGAGTCGGTCGTGTAGATAGGAACGACCTGAATCACAGTGTTAGGCGATGGAAAATTTTGGTGGGCTAGTTGATAACTGTCTGGCCACCCGTTTTCGGATGAGTTGGCTGGCGTCACGGTACAGGCAGTTTTTCTCAAATCCATTGAAGGCGAAGTCAATGCGCTGGCTGGCTTCGTTGCTGTGAGCACGGTTTGTTCAACTTTCAAAGGACCGAGGCAAATGCCACCCTGGGAAAAATATTTCTGAACGTCACCCCAAGTCCCAGCCAAGGACGCATCTTGGTCACATGGGGTCCTCGGAATCTGCATCACAGGGATTGCTGTACCGCTATTCCAGACGAGTCGCTTGCCTTTGACTACACAGGTATATTTTTTCGACTTCACAACCTGAGTTACACCGGCTTTTGGGCATTTTGCCCCAGCTTTTGCAGTGGTCGCCGCCGACGCGGCTGCGTTGAGTGGGCTCATTGCCAGGACAACTGCAAGGAAGATCCCAAATGCCTTAGTTTTATCGACCACCTAGTTGCTCTCTCTAATGCACGCCTGTGACCACCAGCCTAGGGCTAGCTGGTCCAGTCTCAGAGCCCAGGCCTGGTGAGGGTCGTTTTACCGAAGGTTTATGGAGCGAACCAAGACCCCCAGGCATGATGCCAATAACTGCTGATGAAAAACCCCGGTCCTCCACGACCGGGGTTTTTCACGTTTGTTTGTTTTTATGCAACCGAGGTGGAGGCCCTAGTTTCCCAGTGCGGCCAGCGCTTGGTTCAGAGTGGCCGAAGGACGCAGGGCCTTTTCGACCAGCTCAATGTTTGGCTGGTAGTAGCCGCCACGATGCTGGGTGCGGCTGCGCTTTTAGTCCTGAGTTTCGCGCGGGGGGGGGCACCAGTCTTTGGTTGGTTGTACCAATCTTGTATCTCAGTGGTGCAGCCAGGTCGGTGGGATTCACCTCTTACATGACCATGCAGTATCTAGAAATACCCAAGACGGAGATGGCAAGTGCCAATCCACTGTCAAATACCGTTCATCAGGTTGCCACTGCATTGGGCATAGCTGGCTCGGTCGGTCTGGTCTCCACTCTCGGCGCCCTTGGCCTTCAGCGGCTTGCCGCCTATCAAATCACCTTGTTGTGATCGGGGTAGTGCTAGCAGTCACTGCACTTTGGGCTCGCCTAGGTTTACGAAAGTTCGGACAACTCTCGCAAAAATAACGATTTGGAAAAGGCTTATCCTGGCATCCACACGCGCAGTAATGTTACTATGTCATTACAAAGTTGTAAGTCAGTAGAAAGCTCACCGATGCCAGTGTCGAACCAACCATACGATGTCATCACCATCGGTCGGGTAAGTGTGGATATTTATCCTCAACAGATTGGCGTTGGCCTTGAGGATGTTACCTCGTTCGGCAAATTTCTAGGCGGATCTGCAACTAACGTGGCCGTGGCTGCCGCAAAGCATGGACATAAGGCTGCCGTTATCACGCGGACGGGTGCGGATCCATTCGGCAAATTCATTCACAATGAGCTTGTGCGCCTTGGAGTGAGCGATGAGTTTGTTGCGGATGTGCCTGGTCTGCCAACCCCAGTGGTCTTCTGCGAAATATTCCCACCGGACAATTTCCCGCTCTACTTCTATCGTGAGCCCAAGGCGCCAGACCTTGCCATAAACGCCAAGGAACTAAACCTTGACGCTATTTACAACTCGAAGATTTATTGGTCAACGGTTACCGGGCTCAGCCAGGAGCCAAGTCGAACTGCGCACTTTGTTGCTTGGGAAGCCCGCAAGAAGCGTCAGCACACCATCCTCGACCTGGATTATCGTCCAATGTTTTGGCCTTCTGCGGCGGACGCTTCGGCTCAGGTAGACAAGGCGCTCGAACACGTAACCATTGCAGTTGGTAATAAAGAAGAATGTGAAGTGGCGGTCGGTGAAACAGAGCCGATGCGGGCGGCAGATGCCCTTCTAGAGCGCGGCGTGGAACTTGCGATTGTTAAGCAGGGGCCTAAAGGCGTACTCGCCAAGACTAAAGACGAGTGCGTCGAGGTTCCACCTTATTTTGTGGATGTTGTAAACGGACTTGGCGCAGGCGACTCATTTGGTGGGGCTCTGTGCCACGGTCTGCTTCAAGGATGGGATCTGGAGCGCATCCTAAAGTTTGCCAACGTTGCGGGTGCGATAGTTGCCGGCCGTTTGGAGTGCTCTACCGCGATGCCAACTTCTCAAGAAGTTGAAGAGATTCTTAAGGGGCTGAATTAATGCGCGAGTTAGACTTTGAGGCGCTCAGGGAGACGCGTGCAGCAAATCCTGGCAAGCTTGCAGAAATATATGCCAGCCGCAAGCGTCGTCCAATTATCCATGGCGATGGAAAGCTCTTCATCGTTGCCGCCGACCATCCTGCTCGCGGTGCACTTGGTGTGCGCACCGACAAGGTTGCAATGGCCGACAGGTACGACCTCTTGACTCGGCTTGCGACTGCACTGTCCCGTCCAGGTGTTGACGGAGTGCTAGGCACCCCAGACATAATCGATGATCTGGCACTTCTGGGGTGTTTGGATAACAAGATTGTCGTTGGTTCAATGAACAGAGGCGGTTTGCAAGGTTCCGTTTTCGAGATGGACGATCGGTACACCGGTTACGATGTGTCCGGAATCATGCGCGATGGCTTGGATTTTGCCAAGAACCTAGTTCGAATCAACTTGGCAGATCCCGGGACAGTCGAAACCCTGGAATCGACGGCTCATGCAGTTGATGATTCTGCTGCTGCATCTCTGCCAATAATGCTTGAGCCTTTTATGAGCGAATGGATCGATGGCCGCATCAAGAATGATCTGTCCACCGATGCCGTCATCAAGTCGGTGGCAATATCTTCGGGTCTTGGTAACTCAAGTGCATACTCCTGGATGAAACTTCCGGTTGTCGAAAACATGGAGCGTGTGATGGCAGCGACCACTTTGCCAACACTGTTGCTTGGGGGAGACCCGGCAGAGGGCGAAGAAGAGAAGCTTTTCGCAAATTGGTCGAATGCGCTCAAGTTACCCGGAGTGCGTGGCCTGGTCGTAGGGCGAAGCCTGCTTTACCCGGCAACCGGAGACGTCGTCTCCGCGATCGATGCGGCAGCCGCACTGGTACATCCAAACCTGTAAAAACTCAGCTCCTACTAGAAAAAGAAGACCATCATGAGCAACCTTCCCGTAGTGAACCACTGGATCGACGGAACAGAATACGTAAGCAAGTCTGGACGCACTGCGCCAGTATTTGATCCGGCACTTGGCGTTCAGACTAAGAGCGTGGCTCTCGCAAATGAGGCAGAGATCCAAGCAGCCATTTCGAGCGCAAAGGCTGCCTTCCCGGCATGGCGCGATTTATCGCTGGCGCGCAGACAAGCCGTCATGTTCAAGTTCCGCGAGCTGCTAAACGCACGCAAGGGCGAGATGGCCGAGATCATCACGAGCGAACATGGCAAGGTGCTTTCAGACGCACTCGGTGAGATCACCCGCGGCCAGGAAGTGGTGGAGTTCGCGGTTGGTATTCCTCACCTACTCAAAGGGTTCTATAGCGAGCAGGTTTCCACTGGTGTAGATGTTTACAGCACTCGCCAGGCGTTGGGTGTAGTGGGCATCATTAGCCCATTCAACTTTCCTGCGATGGTTCCTATGTGGTTCTTCCCGATTGCTCTTGCCGCTGGTAACGCGGTTATTCTGAAGCCATCGGAAAAGGATCCGTCGGCAGCTATTTGGATGGCCAAGCTTCTCAAAGAGGCAGGCCTCCCGGATGGAGTCTTCACCGTTTTGAACGGCGACAAGGAGTCGGTGGATGGTCTTCTCACCAGCCCAGATGTAGAGGCAATTTCGTTCGTCGGCTCGACTCCAATCGCTAAATACGTTTATGAGACCGGAGCCCGCCACGGTAAGCGTGTTCAAGCTCTTGGTGGCGCCAAGAACCACATGCTTGTGCTGCCAGATGCCGACCTCGACTTGGTTGCCGATTCGGCTATTAACGCTGGTTTCGGTTCTGCCGGCGAGCGATGCATGGCAATCTCTGTGGTTGTCGCAGTAGAGCCAGTAGCGGACCCACTCATTGAGAAGATCGTGGAGCGCATGAACAAGCTCCGCACCGGTGATGGTCGTCGTAACTGCGACATGGGTCCACTAGTGACTTCTCAGCACCGCGACAAGGTTGCAAGTTACATCGATATCGCAATCGCAGATGGTGCCAGAGTTGTGGTGGACGGCCGCAACGTTGAATTTGACGGTGCTCCGGAAGGCTATTGGCTTGGCCCAACCCTTATCGATAACGTGCCGGTGACCAGCAAGGTATACACCGAAGAGATTTTTGGCCCTGTTCTCTCGATTGTGCGAGTAAAGAGCTACGAAGAGGGCGTTGAACTCATCAACAGTGGCGCTTTTGGCAATGGAACAGCAATCTTCACCAATGACGGCGGTGCTGCCCGACGTTTCCAGTACGAGATCGAAGTTGGAATGATTGGAATCAACGTTCCGATTCCGGTACCGGTTGCCTACTACTCATTCGGTGGCTGGAAGAATTCAGCTTTTGGCGACACCAAGGCGCACGGTGTAGAGGGTGTTCACTTCTTTACTCGCGGCAAGGCAATCACAAGCCGCTGGCTCGACCCAAGCCACGGTGGCATCAACCTTGGATTCCCGCAAAACTAGGTTCAACGCCTTTTCTGCAGAGTGAGTCGATGATGACCTGGTTTTACAAAAATGGTGCGCTAGCCAAGGATGGTTGGGATTGCGTAGTTGACGCAACCATTCCTGGCTGGAAGCACACCGGGTTACGCATTGGCAGCCTGGCCGCAGGTAAAGAATTTACTCTGGTCAGTGAGCCCACCGAGCGCATCATCTTCCCCCTGGAGGGCGAGGGCATTTCGGTGTCTTACCGCCTTTCAGGCACTGGCGAGCACGTTGATCAGTTCCTGCGCGGCCGCGAGTCAGTTTTTCGCGGCACATCTGATTTGCTGTATCTCCCCATAAACACAGAGGCACTCATATCTGGCAATGGACGATTTGCCGTGGGGGAGGCTTCGGCCACAAACCCTAAACCACCGCGGTTCATTAGCAAAGAGGACGTGCCAGTCTTTGTGCGAGGTGCAGGTCGTTCCAGCCGGCAGGTTCACAACTTCGGTGTGCCTGAAAGTTTGGACGCAGACCGATTCATAGTCGTGGAGGTAATCGTTCCAGCTGGTAACTGGAGCGGAATTCCACCTCACAAGCACGATACGTATCTTCCGGGTGTTGAAAGCAACCTAGAGGAGATTTACTACTTCGAGACCGCCGTCGCTCGCGGCCTAGCAGCCCCAGCTGAATCAGACCCTGTGGGTTATGTGCGTGCCTACTCCTCTGATGAGCGGCCAATAGATATTTCCAGTGAAGTCCGCAGCGGCGATGTAGCGCTTATTCCGTTTGGCTGGCACGGACCCGCCATGGCTCAGCCGGCCTACGACCTTTACTTTTTCAACGTAATGGCTGGTCCAGATCCGGACCGCAGTTGGAACATCACGGATGATCCAAATCACGCGTGGATACGCGACACCTGGCGCCACGAGGAGCCAGATCCAAGACTTCCTTACACGGCCGAATAGCAGCAGGAGAAACAAAATGGCAACTCGTAAGATGACGGTCAGTCAGGCAATCGTAGAATTTTTGTCGCATCAATACACGGTTGATGGCGACTATCGCGAGCGCACCATCGCCGGTATGTTCGGTATTTTCGGCCACGGAAATGTGGCTGGGCTCTCACAGGCTCTGTTGCAAGCAAGCATCGAAGACCCGACCATGATGCCTTTTCACCACGCTCGCAATGAGCAAGGCATGGCCAACGAGGCAATTGCCTACGCACGCATGACCCGTCGTCGCAGCGTATTTGCCTGTGCAGCATCCGTGGGTCCAGGAGCCGCAAATATGCTCACCTCGGCCGCGGTGGCAACCACCAACCGACTGCCGGTTTTGCTGCTACCGAGTGACACCTTCGCAAATCGTGCTCCCGATCCAGTGTTGCAGCAGCTCGAACTGCCGCATGACGCAACCGTGACGGTAAACGATGCCTTCAGGCCGCTCTCGCGGTTTTTCGACCGGGTAACCCGGCCCGAGCAGCTGTTTTCAGCCTTGCTAGGGGCAATGCGCGTGCTCACCGATCCGGTTGAAACCGGTGCCGTAACAATTGCCCTGCCAGAAGACGTTCAGGCCGAGGTAATCGAGGTTCCAGAAGAATTCTTGGCAGATCGCGAGTGGCACATTCGTCGCCCTCGCCCTGATGCTGGAGTGATTGAGGCTGCGGCCAATGTCATCAAAAATGCAAAACGTCCGATGATCATCGCAGGTGGTGGAGTCATATACTCCGATGCGCATGACCTACTACAGCGGCTGGTAGAAACCACTGGTATTCCGGTTGGCATGAGCCAGGCAGGTGTGGGCTCTTTGAACTGGGATCACCCTCAAAACCTTGGAGCGGTTGGCGCAACCGGCACCAGTGCGGCAAACATTGCCGCCGCCGAGGCAGATGTCATCATTGGAATTGGCACCCGCTACAGTGACTTCACAACCTCGAGCCGCACCGCCTTCCAAAATGAAGACGTTCGGTTCGTCAACATCAACATCGGCAGTTTTGATGCATTCAAACACGGATCTGCCATTCCAGTGGTGGCCGATGCCCGTGAAAGCCTAGCGGAGCTAGTGCCCGCAATGACCGGCTACTCAGTTCCAGACGAATTCCGCGCCAGCTATTCGGCTAACAAGGCTGCGTGGGACTCCGCGGTAAACGATTCGTTCGTTGACCAGAGACGTGATTTGCCTGGTCAACCCGAAATCATTGGTGCGGTTCAGGCCGCTAGCGATCCCCGCGATGTCTTGATCTGTGCAGCGGGATCGCTCCCGGGCGACCTTCACAAATTGTGGCGCGTGCGCGACCAGTTGGGCTACCACGTTGAGTATGCATTCAGCACAATGGGATACGAGATTGCAGCCGGGCTCGGTGTGGCGCGTGCAGATAAGTCTAGGGACGCAATCGTTATGGTGGGGGATGGCTCCTACCTAATGCTGCACACCGAACTTGTCACCGCGGTAGCAGAGAAGCTCAAATTCATTACCGTCCTGATTCAGAATCACGGTTACGCTTCGATCGGGCATCTGTCTGAAGATGTAGGTAGCCAGCGCTATGGCACTAAGTACCGCTTTCGCGATGGCGAGGCCAACAATCATGAAAATGATGACCGTCTACCCATTGATCTGGCCGCCAACGCTCGCGCATATGGCGTTCATGTCATTGAGATTGCGCCGGGCCCCGATTCGTTGGCGCAGCTTGGAGAAGCGGTGAAGGCTGCTAAGGCTCATGTCGGTGGCCCGGTTCTTATCCACATCAACAGTGACCCCCTGATTTACGCGCCAGATGGTCTCGGCTGGTGGGACGTGCCAGTCGCTCCGGTGTCCACCATCGGGAGCACAAAGGTCGCCTATTCGGCGTATAAACAGGCACTCACCAAGCAGAAGAAGTTACTGGGTCGTGGCGCCTCAGACAGGAGCGCCTAGTGGCCAATCAAATCAGGGTGGGAACTGCACCTGACTCTTGGGGTGTTTGGTTTCCTAGCGACCCAGGGCAGGTGCCGTGGCAAAGGTTCCTTGAAGAAGTCCAGGCTGCAGGCTATCACTGGATAGAACTGGGTCCCTATGGCTATCTTCCAACTGATCCGAATCAACTTTCAGATGTGCTAGCGGAGCACGAACTAAAGCTCAGTGCGGGTACGGTATTTACCGGTTTCCACAAGGGAGAAGTTGAGTGGGAAAGGGCATGGAACCAAGCACTCAATGTGGCCGGGTTGGTAAGTAAGCTCGGTGCTGAGAACCTCGTCGTCATTCCGGACATGTGGCGCGCAGAGAAGAGTGGTGCTGTTTTGGAACCACGGACCCTAACTGGTGACCAGTGGCAAATGCTTGCTTCAGGTCATGACAAACTGGGCAAAGCACTGCTAGAGGAGTACGGCATCAAACAGCAGTTTCATAGCCATGCAGACAGCCACGTTGGTACATACCAAGAGGTCGAACGTTTGCTTCAGGAAACAGATTCGAAATACACAAACCTCTGTCTAGACACGGGCCATTTTGCCTACTACCTAGGCGACAACCTGAAACTCATGAAGGCATACCCTGAGCGAATTGGCTATTTGCACTTGAAGCAAGTTCACCCTGACATCCTTGCCGAGGCCTTGAAGAATGACATGCCATTTGTAGAGGCAGTTGCAAAGGGGGTAATGACTGAGCCTGGCTTCGAGGGAGTTCCGGACTTTGCGCCGATTATTGAAAGGGCTGCTCAGATAAACCCCGAGATGTTCGCAATAGTAGAGCAAGACATGTACGGCTGCGATGTCAACTTTCCGTATCCGATTGCCAAACGAACCAAAGACCACATCAACAGTTGCACAGCTGCAGCTAGATTCAACTAAGGAATAACCATGGTAAAGATCGCCCTAGACCCGACTCCTTTTCACCACAGCCACGGCCTCTTGCAGTTTCCCGAAGTTGCTGCCCGGGCGGGATTTGAGTGGCTGCAAGTGACTCCACATGCGGACCTTATCCCTTTCTTTAACCACCCGAAGGCCGATGATGACCTGGTGCAAAAATTTAAAAAGGTTGCCAAAGATGCTGGCGTGGGACTAGCTAGTACCCTGCCCGTATTGCGTTGGTCAAGTCCAGAGCCGGATGCCCGAGAAGCAGCCGTGCGGTACTTCAAACGTGTTCTACAAATCACGCAGGATTTGGAAATTCCTGTGATTGGAACCGAATTTTCCGGGCGTCCCGAACGCGCTGAGGAATCTGAACGCGCTTTCTACCGAAGCATGGAAGAGCTACTACCACTAATTGAAAAGTCAGGTGTCAAGGTGTTTATTGATCCTCACCCTGATGACTTTGTCGAAGACGGGCTTGCTGCTTGGCGAGTAATCCGTGGAATCAACAGCAAATCAATTGGAATGGTCTATGTTGCCTCGCACACTTTCCACATGGGCAATCAACCAGAGGCGATACTCGAGGCAGCTAGTGGAAGAGTGGGCATAGTGCACATTAGTGACACCATGGACCATCGAGCAAGTCACGGATTGCGTTACATTACAAATCCACCGGGAAACGCCGTACGAGTCCACCAGCATCTTCGGGTCGGACAGGGAGACGTTGACTTCAACCGCATGTTCAGTGCTCTCAAATTAAATGGCTTTCTTGATAACCCTGACAGCATTATGTGCTCTAGTGTTTTTGCTGAAAATGAAACCAATCTTGAAACAGCCAAGTATCAGCTTGAGTCAATTCGTCAGTTGGTCGCGGCTCACTCATAGTCATACGGGAGGTATCCCCGTAAAAGAGCATTCCTTCTAGCGTTCAATGTTGCGGGGTTTTTCCTGGCCAACCAATACGCTTGTAACAACGCTTGGAAATCTGAAAAGAGTCAAATGGCAACACGCGAAAACCGTGTAACGCTTGAGGATGTTGCTGCGGCTACTGGTTTTTCTCGGGCTCTGGTGTCTATAGTGATGCGTAACGCTCCGGGGGCGTCAGAGGTCACACGACAGCGTGTTAAGGATGCTGCAAATAAGTTGGGCTATAAGCCCGATGTGCATGCTAGGGCTCTGGCCAGCATTGAGTCAAAAACTATCGGAGTGGTTTTTGGAGTCGCAGGCTCATTTCACTTGAAGCTGTTGGACGGGCTATATTCAGCGGCAGAAAAGCATGGCTTTAACCTCATTCTCAGTGCAGTCACTCCAGCCAGGGATGAAGCAAAGGCTGTTGAGAGCCTGCAAAACTTTATTTTGGCGGGTTTGATCATGCTCGGACCTGCCAGAAAGAGCGTACCTGCGTCGACAAAGTTTCCGGTCGCGGTAATAGGTTGGGAACTGCCGGATGGAACCGTCGACAGTGTCCAAACCTCGGATGAGGCTGGAATGCATTTGGCCGTCGCGCATCTCGCGCGACTTGGTCACTCCGCAATCGCGCACATTGATGGTGGAGATGGGCTTATAGCCGTATCGCGCGCGAAAGCTTACGCGAAAGCCATGATCGCAAATGGCCTCGAAGCCAACATTTTAGTAATTGCTGCGGGTGAAGGTTCAATCGATGGCCAGAGGGCTGCAGATGCAGTTATCCAAATGGCAGACAGGCCAACTGCAATCATCGCCTACAACGATGATGTCGCTATCGCTGCTTCCACTCACCTAATGTATGCGGGAATAAGCATCCCGGGAGATATCTCAGTAATTGGTTGGGACGATTCTGAGTTGGCTACTGCATCGGAGATTCCGCTAACTTCAGTGCGGCAAGAGCCCGAGTTGATGGCAAGACTTGCCTTCGAGAGAGTACTGGAAAGGCTTGCCGAGCCAAATGGTAATTTCCAGTCCATAGTTCTTGAGCCGCAACTCGTGATTCGGGCTAGTACCGGAAAACACAAGTAACTAGGGACCAGTTATTTGACTTTGTACTGACATTGATGTAACTTAAAACAACTAGAGCGCTCTAGTATTCGAAGGGTGGAAGTAATGAAAAACGACAAAGAAGTCACTGAGTACAACCCATTTGATCCAAATTTTTACACGGATAATCCTTGGGGAACCTACTCTTGGATGCGGAATGAGCATCCCGTCTATCACAGTGAAAAATGGGGTTGGTACGCGCTAACCCGTTTTGACGATGTTGCTGCCGCTGCCCTTGATTCCGACACTTTCAGAAATTTTGAAGGAATGGACATCGATGCGACAGGTGAGCAGACCAACGCCGGAAATTTTGCCTACATGGACAACCCTCGGCACGACCAAATTCGCCGCATCGTACAACCTTTTTTTCAGCCTGCAGCTGTAGCCAAGCGATCTCACCCTATTCGTCAGGCAGTTCGTGATCTTGTCGCCAACTGGCAAGAACGAGGCGAAGTTGACATTGCTCAGGAGCTAGCATGGCCGCTGCCATTTGACGTATTCTTCAACCTTCTTGGACTTCCAAGTGTTCATGATGAAAAGTTTGCCCAATTGGAAAAGTGGACACACCAGCTCAAACACCGCGAACCAAACAGCCCGGATCTCACGCCAATTTCAAAGGCCGCCGCAGAAAACATCAGAAACTATTTTCGTGAGTTAATTGAGGCAAGGCGAAGTAAGCCAAGCGATGATTTGCTTTCACACATTGTCAGGGCAGAGGTCGATGGTAAACCATTTGTTGAGCCTGAAGTTACCGAGAATTCTGAAGTTCTTGGTCTTTTGACTTTGCTCTTCCTAGGAGGGGTTGAATCAACGGCAGGACTTATCGGTTCGGTTTTCAAGTTATTGGGTGAAAACCCAGAACAGCGCGCCCTGGTGCTCGCGGATCCCAACCGAGTTAGCGACGCAATCGAAGAAACGCTTCGTTGGTCATCGCCTCTCCAAGAAACTGCGCGCACGGCAATCCGAGATGTACATTTGCATGGCACGACCATCCCAGCTGGAAGTCGAGTTGTGCTCGTAACCGGTGCGGCAAATCGCGATGAACGCCAATACGTTGATCCCGACACCTTCAACATATCTCGAGGAAAGTTTAGGCATTTCGGATTTGGTGAGGGGCTCCACCGTTGTTTGGGAGCGCCATTGGCACGCTTGGAAGCCAACATTGTTCTACAGGAAGTTCTTCCGTTGCTTGGCGAGTATGAATTTTCTGGGGAGGCAACTTTCTACCCGAGCTCGCCAAATATGTACGTTTGGAAGAATGTCCCTATTAGGTTCGATACAAAGTGAATCGGGAAAATTCGGCAACAGAAGTGCCTGGTTGGTTGGATTTAGCCTGGCGCTTGCCGATCACTAAAGGCTGGATGCATTCCGGAATCTCCATAACCAACGAGGGAATTATCTACGTAGCCCATCCGGAAGGTGGTTCAATTCTCGCGTTAGAAGTTGGCGGCGAATCAAGAGTCATTCCAACTGGACTTACAGAACATCATGCGCTTCAGCTGCTTGAGGACGAGCGAACGTTGGCAATTGCTGATCCAGGCCACCGTATGTATTTTGACAAAACAAGCGCCGAATACATCGGTAACCAGGGCGCAGGGCGAGCCGTTCTGTTTGATCTTTCTACCAGCCAGGTTGCAGTCGAATTGGTGCAACCCGGTGTACTTGAAAGTAGCACGTCCCCGTGGAGTCCTACCTCTATCGCAGTAGATGATTCGAGACATGGTACGGGCGAAATTTGGGTAGCAGATGGCTACTCGATGAATCTCATTCACAAGTATTCAAAAATCGGAGAGCACATACTCTCACTTGATGGTTCCGATTCTGGAACAGCTTTTGCTTGTCCCCATGGAATAGCTATTGTTCGCCATGAAGGCATCTTCAGCCTTTATGTAGCCGATAGGGCTAATCGGCGAATTGTGGTCCTAGATTCCAATGGCGATACCAAACAAGTGTTCGGTGCTGACGTTCTCGATAGCCCATCTTCAATTGTTCAGGTGGGCAATTTGATCTACGTCACCGAATTGTTCGGCAGTGTGGTGTCATTCACGTTGGAAGGTGAGTATGTTCGCCACCTTGGTCCAGACAGACTTCGGGACCACAATGAGCCACTCTGGCCCAACAACCCTAGTGGTAGTGGGCTGCCTATACGCCCACTTTTGATGCCAGGGCGTTTTAACAGCCCACACGGTATTGCGCACTTTCGTGGTCAGCTTTTTATTACAGAGTGGCTAATCGGTGGGCGCTTAGAAGCAGTGGATCCAAGTGTTTTTTAGTTTTGCAAGTTTCTAAAGGAGAGAAAATGAAGATCAAAATTTTGTACGGGACCGAATCTGGCGGCGGCGAGTTGACTGCTGAGGACATTGCAGAATCGATTTCGAGTCGGTTCGAAGTCGAAGTGGCAAACATGGCAGATGTAGATGTATTGACACTCGATCCAAATAATTTCTACTTGATGATTTGTTCGACATATGGTGAGGGCGAATTGCCCTACAGCGCTCAACCCTTTCACGCGGGGCTCTTAGAGCAAAGACCAGATTTGGTTGGTCTCAGGTACGCCATGTTTGGGCGAGGTGACTCGGCATACTTGAAAACGTATAGTCGCGGAAGCGAAATTATTGATGAGGTACTCACCTCGCTCGGTGCGGAGCGAATCGGCGAGTACGGCCGTCATGATGCATCGGATATGACTGTAACCGATCAACTCGCAATTGATTGGGCCGATTCGGTCCTAGAACTTCTTTAGATCTGGAGAATGTGATGACAATCGTAGTTGTTGGTGGTTCTCTGAGCGGACTTCGCGCAGTTGAAGGTTTGCGAGCAGCGGGTTGGGATCGAGGAATCACGGTAGTTTCGGCTGAAAATACGATGCCGTACAACCGTCCTCCACTCTCGAAAGAACTCCTTTGGGGCGAGGATTCGCCAGAAGATCTGGTGTTTGAACTCAGTGAAGCGACAAACGATGTGGTTTGGAAACTGGGCAATCCGGCGAGCAGTCTAAATCTGGATGAAAAAACTCTGACGCTCTCCGATGGCGAAATCATTCAATTCGAAGGTCTAGTCATTGCTACTGGTGTAAGTTCGCGGAGACTGACTGCCCCAGGCCCTCTTGAAGGCCGCACGGTTCTTCGCACTTTGGACGATGCTGTCGCTCTCAAGAATAAACTTCAACCGGGCTTGAAACTTGTGATACTTGGCGCAGGGTTTATCGGCTGTGAAGTAGCATCCACAGCCCGCAGAATTGGCTGCGAGGTCGATGTTGTTGCAATGGATAAAGTGGCGATGCAAATCCCGCTTGGCATGATGCTCGGGGCAGAAATCCAGCGCAGACATGTTGAAGAGGGTGTGCGCTTCCACATGGGAGTGTCTATATCTGAATTAAAGGGTGCAGGCAAAGTCGAAAGCGTTGTTCTGACGGATGGCCGCGAACTCAGTGCCGATTTGGTGTTGGAAACCATTGGCTCTGTCCCAAATACGTCCTGGTTGGATGGAAATAATCTTGATCTAACCAATGGCGTATTGTGCGATCCATATTTACGAGCTGGCGGAACCCCGGGAGTTGTGGTTGTGGGAGACGTGGCGCGCTTCAGTAATCCTCTTTTCAATTCTCCGGCAATGAGAATTGAACATTGGCAGACTGCCATTGATACAGCTAACTATGGTGCTCGCACTCTTCTTTACGACCTTGGTTTGGTTGATGAGGCGCCAAAGCCGATTTCGTTGATGCCATGGTTTTGGTCCGACCAGGGAGAAACCAGACTCACCTCGTTCGGAATGTTGGGGCTCGCAGATCGTCAGGAAATAATTGAAGGGGACCTTCAAAGCGAATGTGCCGTTGGATATTTCCAAGGTGAGATTCCTGTGGGTGTTGTATTGGTTGGCATGAAGGAAAAATCTGCTAGATACAAGCGCTGGCTACAAAAAGCGCGTGACTCTTACAACATTTCAGAACCAGTCAAATAATGAAACCGCTTTGGCTGACCGATACTGTAGTTGTCGAAATCTGCACATACATGAATAGAAATCAAGGGGATTCACTACTACTGATTGCAAACAAACAGACTGGATTTGAAACCGCTATTCAGGCAGAGCTGGTTGGTTTCAATGAGTTTGAGGCCTATCTGAATACTGATCTGGGCAAAGTAACAGTGGCGTGGAGCGCCCCGCTCGTTGGTAGAGGGCAAATTCGTGATGAACTCGTAAGCCTAGCTTTCTAGGCTATTTTCCAATTTTTGGGGTGGCCACAGTCATTCGTGAAACAAGAGTTGGAGTGATCAAGACGCTCTTCTCTTTGTGTATTCCAGGGTTTCCAATTCGCTCAAGTAAAAGTGCTGCAGTTTCACGGCCAACAGGTATGCCTTGTTCATCAATGGTTGATATTTTCAACAGGAAATCTGAAGCGATTGGTGCGTTGTCATAACCTATTAGAGAAATATCATTAGGCACACTAAGTCCGTTTTCGCGCAATGCTGACCAAGCGCCAGCTGCCATATAGTCGTTGGCTGCAAATATTGCAGTAACCTTTTTCCCGGACTTCAATAGCTCCAGTGCGCCCATGTAACCACCAATTTCCGTCGTTGGCTGGCCAGCCCCAAACACCATTTCTTCCAGACTGTTTTGGACCATTAAACCCGAATAAGCTTTACGGCGGTTGAATGCAATCCCGCCAACTCCGGTCAAGTGAGCGATGTGGCTATGGCCGAAGCTCAGCAGGTGTTCAATGGCGAGTTGGGTTCCCTTGAAGTCGTCGTTAAAAACCATGTCAGATTTGGGCATTACAGTCTCGCGTTGACCGATCATGACAATTGGAATGTTCAGTTGCCGCTCCCGTTGTGCTCCCAGCTCTGTTGCGATGACTAACCCATCGACCTTCATCGCAGTAAAAGCATCTATTGGGTCTTCCACAAAATTTTGACTGCGATGCATATCGCTGATGATCACCTGGTAGCCCGCGTCATCCAGGATTTCCCGTAATCCCTTTAGAAATCCTATATATGAAAGGTTTTTGTAGTCAGTGATAACAACTCCAATAGTCCTTGAAGTGGAACCGGCTAGCTGCTGTGCAAACCTACTGGGCCTGTAGCCTAATTTTTCGATGGCCGTCTGGACCGCATCCCGACGGGTATCGCTAACTCCGGCCTCGCCTCGAAGCACCAGGGAAACAAGTGATTTGGATACGCCTGCTTCTGTGGCCACGTCATAGATAGTGGGCGGCTTGAACTTCTTTGAATGAGACATATCTAATCCAAAGTAGCCTAAAACGCACTTTTTTCAAATGTAAAGACATGATAACAATGTATTAAAAACCGATGGCCACATGACTTCACTTGATAGCGTGAAGTGGAGCGCTCCAAAAAGTGGGCGATTGAAATTGAAATTAAGAACTTTTGGAGTGATCAGATGACACTAGGTGTTGCAGTAATCGGTGCCGGAATGGCTGGTCGCGGTCACGCCGCCGCATATCGCGCAGCCACATCCCTTTATGGCTCTGATCTTCCTGAAGTTAAGCTGGTGTCAATCGGCGATGTAAATGTTGGATTCGGCGAGGCAGCTGCAAAACGATTCGGCTTCCAACGTCACGACACCGATTGGAGGACCATCGCAGATGATCCCAACATTCAAGCTGTGAGTGTCGTTGTAGCAAACAGTCTTCATCGTGAAATTGTGGAAGGTCTCCTGGCGGCTGGCAAGCACGTTCTTTGCGAAAAGCCGCTGTCTGACACGCTTGAAGATGCCCGTGCTATGGTCGCAGCTGCAAATGCTTCGGATCGAATTGCCAGAATTGGGCTGACATATCTTAGGAATCCGGCAATAGCAGCAATTCAAAAAATTGTTTCGTCTGGGCAGCTGGGAAAAGTCTTGCACTTTACTGGAAATTACTGGGCGGACTATTCGTGTGACCCAAAGGCGCCAATTAGCTGGCGTTATAAAGGTGGGATGGGCACCGGAGCTCTCGCTGATGTTGGTTCACACATTTCGTACATTGCTGAATTCATTACCGGCGAAACCTTTAAGGCTGTCTCAGGTGCTCGTTTTATAACTTCAATTGCCGAACGACCGGTTCCAAATGGGGCAGTTATGGGACACTCAGGTGCGACAGTTTCAGACCAAATGGATCGCGTTGAGAACGACGACTATGCAGGATTTATCGCTGATTTTGGGAGCACTGCGGGGGCAATTCAGGTTTCTCGAGTCGCGGCCGGGCATCCAACGTCGCTCGAATTTGAAGTTTACTGCGAAAACGGTGCAGCACGTTTCACCCAGTCACGAAATGGTGAATTCCAACTTCTGTTGAATGACGACCCTTATGCACAGCGTGGCTTTAGAACAGTTCAGGTTGGTCCATCGCATCCTTACATCGCGGGTGGATTGCCTGTTGATGCCCCAGGAGTTGGAGTGGGTCAAAATGATCAATTCTTCTTCCAAAACAGAGCGTTTCTTCAGGAAGTTGCTGGCTTGGAAGAGTCAGAGGCGCTGCCTTTCTGCGCAAACTTTGAGGATGGACTGCACAACATGGAAATTATCGAGTCAGTTATTCAGTCTGGAGTCCAAAACGGTGCAAGCGTGAAAGTTCCGCAGGCAAAGCCAACTTACTTGAACAGGATTAACTAATGAAGTTCGGTGTATACAACGCAATTCTTCACGATCGTACATTGCCTGAGGCTATTGCCACTGTGGCCGGACTTGGTCTGACTGGTATTGAGATAAATAGTGGCGGATTCTTGCCAGCAACGCACATACCAAATTTTGAGCAGATTCTAACCAGCGATTCGGCTCGAGATGACTTTCTGGGATTATTCGAAGGCAGCGGCGTTGAAATCGCCGGCCTGAATTGCAACGGCAACCCTCTGCATCCAAATCCCAGTATCGGGAACAAACACGGAAATGATGTCAAGCGTTCTATCGTGCTGGCTAACAGGTTGGGCCAGAATCGCGTCGTTACGATGTCGGGACTTCCTGGAGGCGAACCTGGCGCCAAGCAGGTTAACTGGGTCGTCAATGCTTGGAATTCTGCAGCACTTGATGTTATCGAGTACCAGATGAAAGTAGCCGCAAAGTACTGGTCTGAGGTAGACAAGCTGGCGAGAGACCACGATGTGAAGGTGGCGCTAGAACTCCACCCGCAAAACGTGGTTTTCAATCCAGCCACAATGCGTGACCTCGTTGATCGAACAGGTGCAACCAATATTGGGGTCGAGTTGGACGCCTCTCACCTGTTCTGGCAGCAAATGGACCCAGTTGCCGTTGTTAAAGACTTGGGGCAGCTTGTGTTTCACGCCGCCGCAAAGGATGTGCGTATTAACGCAGCGGCACGGATTAATGGCGTACTAGACAATAGTTTCCGGAGACTCAGAGCTGACGAGCCTCGCACTAACTTAGGCGGAGATGAATGGGCAAATGAGTGGCCCAAAGATTCTGCATGGGATTTTGTAGCAGTCGGTAAAGGTCATCCAGCTGACTACTGGGCAGATTTCCTACTTGCATGCCACGATGTTGATCCGAACATGTGGGTAAATATCGAACACGAAGATACCTCGTTGGGTCGAGAAGAGGGGTTGGCGTTTGCCTGTACGACTCTTTTCGAGGCCGCGAGGATAGCAAATCTATAAAACTTCGGCCAGACTAATGAATTTTTAGTTTGGACCGAGGATCCTAAGAAGCTCGCTTCCATGGACCAAATAGCAAAACATATTATGAAAGGTAAGTACTGTGAACATCACACGTAAAGTAAAAATCGCTGCAGCGATTGCCGCTTCAGCATTGGCGCTGTCCGGCGTCACCGCTAGTGTTGCCCAGGCATCACCAAACAAGTCTGCCAAGGGTATTAGCATTGTCGTAATGGGTGGGGCACCTAACGACTCCTTCTGGTCTACCGTGAAGAACGGAACCATGGATGCTGCTCTTGCTGTTCAGAATGCCGGCGGCAAGGTAACTGTCTTGTCTATGCCAAACTACGACAACTTCAACGCGGATGCGGCTAAGTTGGTTGCCAAAATGCTTACCCTTAAGCCAAGCGCTGTTGTTATCCCAGACTGGGTTCCTGATTCCATGAACGATAACATCAAGAAAATTCGTGCAGCCGGTATCCCAGTAATTCTTTACAACTCAGGCCAAGACCAGGTGAAGGCAGTTGGTGCCTCAATCTATATCGGTTCAGACGAATTTGTTGCAGGCAAGACCGGCGGTGCGTATTTCGCTTCTAAGGGTTTGAAGCACGTTGTATGTGTTAACACTCTTCCAGGCTTGACCAACATTGAGGCTCGATGCAATGGACTTAAGGCTGGAGCATCGCCAGCCAAGGTGGATGTGTTGAACCTTCCTGCAAGCAACTTCGGTAACGCTACTGCCATTACTCAGGCGATCAAGGCGGAGATTTCTAAGGATTCTTCGATTGATGGCTTGTTCACCATCGGAGACGCAGACACCGACAGCGCAGCTGCTGCAATCACTCAGGCTGGTCTAGATGGCAAGGTTAGCCTAGGCGCAACTAGCGTCACTCCATCTGGCCTTACTCGCATCCAAAAGGGCACTCAGCTTTTTGCTGTTGACCAGCAGGGTTATGCGCAGGGCTACTATGCAACCTCGTATGCATTCCAGCTGGCCGCGTATGCAATTTCGCTGCCAACCACTGAATTGCTTTCGGGTCCTTCTCTAATCACCAAGGCTAATGTGGCCAAGGTGCTTGCGGGAGCTAAGAACGGCCGTAGGTAATCTGGGCTTGTGGGCGTCGCGTGAATCGCGACGCCCACAATCTAATCCCTATAGTTAGTCGATTCCTCAAAAACTAGGAAATAATGTCAAATAAAGTTTCAAGTGAAGGCACGGCTTTCGCCTCTACGAGGCGGTTTAGCCTCCGCAGCCTTACCAGGCGTCCAGAATCCGGTGCCCTTGCCGGCACCGTTATCGTATACGCGTTCTTCACGATTTTCGGTGGGGGCGACTTCACATCACTAGGTGGATTTGCATCCTGGTTTAATACTGGCGCAGAGCTACTCATAATCGCTTTACCAGTTGGCCTGCTTATGATAGCTGGCGAGTTTGATCTTTCGGTGGGTTCGGTGGTCGCTGCGAGTTCGGTTACGACTGCATTGGTGGGTGGCACTTGGGGATTACCCACTCCAGTAGCAGTTCTGGCCGCACTTTGTTTGGGCACGCTCTCCGGATACCTAAATGGCCTGATGGTGACAAAGTCCAATGTGCCTTCGTTCATTGTGTCTCTTGCAATGCAATTTGCTTTGGCGGGATTGACTTTGGGTCTAGTTAGACTTTTCACAGGCACAACCAGTCTTCCAATCGCTGGCGATTCATTTACAACACATTTATTCGGAGGCTATTTCCTTAGCCAGTTCGAAAATGCAATTTTTTGGGCAATCGGCGCTGCTTTAGTTGTCGGCTGGATCCTGCAGCGAAGTAAATACGGAAACTGGATTTTTGCTCTCGGCGGTGACACTCAAAGCGCTCGCGCAGCTGGAATTCCGGTGGAACGAACCAAGATTGCCTTATTCATGGGAACTGGATTTGCATCATCGCTAGTTGGAGTTATCCAGACACTCACCTATAACGGAGCACAGACGGGCGGTGGACAATCATTCGTTTTCAATTCTGTTATTGCAGTAGTGATTGGCGGAGTTTTGTTGACTGGTGGTTATGGTTCGGTACTGGGAGTGGTTCTTGGTACGTGCACATTTGCCATCGTAAACCAGGGTGTCTACTACACCGGTTGGAACTCAGACTGGGCAGCTCTTATCCTTGGCGTCCTGCTCTTGGCCGCAGTTCTTATGAATAACACTTTCCGCCGTGCAGCAATGTCCTCAGGCGACAAGAAGAGGAAGTAGGTAAAAAATGACCGAGCCAATTCTGAAATTATCAAATATTTCAAAATCATTTGCCGGTGTTCAAGCGCTCGAAGATATTTCTTTGGAGGTGCGGCCGGGGCAGGTTTTATGTCTACTTGGAGATAACGGTGCCGGAAAATCGACACTAATCAAAATCCTTGCAGGCTTCCATAAGGCCACAACAGGCCAGATGCAGGTAAATGGCGAGGACGTCACCTTCAATAGCCCTAAGGATGCCTCTGCCCAGGGGATTGCAACAGTACATCAGTTCGGTGGTACTTTCCCGCTGATGTCAGTTGCGCGCTCATTCTTTGTCGGTGAAGAGCCGACGAAGGGTTTTGGGCCGTTCAAATATTTTGACAACAAAACCGCAACGGAGATTGCGGTGCGTGAAGTACGCAAACTCGGAATCACTCGAGTAACTGATGGTAACCGGCTCGTCGGCGGACTTTCGGGCGGAGAAAGACAGTCCCTTGCAATTGCTCGGGCAGTCTACTTCGGTGCCAAAGTTCTTATCCTTGACGAACCAACTGCAGCTCTGGGAGTCAAAGAGGCCACGCACGTATTGCGCCTTGTGATGCAGGCTCGTAACCAAGGCATTGCAGTTATTCTTGTGACTCACAATGTGCTTCATGCGATGACAGTGGGTGATCACTTTGCCGTGCTTATTCACGGAAAAAAGGCTGACGATTTTGCCAAGGGTGAGCGCACCCGTGAGCAAATCACTGACCTTATGGCTGGCGGGGAAGCTATGGATGAGCTAATCAGCGAGCTCAACACTCTGACGGGCTCAGTGAACGTTATTCACTAGGTTTGTTAGTTACCGAAGGGCCCCGGTTTTCCGGGGCCCTTTCCATTTTCGCAAACGACCAGCAATATATGTTAGAATGTCCTTACAAAGAAAGGCGCCATATTGCCACTTGTTCGAATTGATTTGACGGATCAGATGCCAGATTCGCAGGTGGAGGGCATTTCGCAGGCCGTTCACGAAGCTTTGGTCCAAACCTTCAAGATTCCGCCTCGTGATAAGTTCCAGATCATCACGAAGCACCCTGCGGGTCAAATAATCGCACAGGATGCCGGGCTCGGTTTTGAAAGGCAGCCTGGTGTGGTTGTAGTGCAGATATTCACCCAAAGAGGTCGATCTCCAGCCCTAAAGCAGACGCTCTACAAGGCTATTTCCGATGGTTTGGCCGGAGTGGGAGTCGGTGGGACCGAACTTTTCTTAGGATATCAGGAAAATGGACCTGAAGACTGGTCTTTCGCTCATGGTGAGGCTCAGTATCTCACTGGAAAATTGTCAATACCTGCTAGTTAGCAAATCAGCACGCGAAATTTTTACCTTGCGAAGTGAGACCAAATTCCAAGTAAGGTCAATCTGAGTGTCAGAGGTTGACCTTTACGGCTCGCCCTGTTGTTGCAGATTCAAGAGCAGCATTGGCTAGAAGTAGTGCGGCTCTTCCGTCCTCATAGGTTGGATTGAGGGATTGACCGGTGAGGACACTGCGACCAAACTCCTCTAACTCGAGCCGATATGCCTCTGCATACCTTTCAAGGAAAAAGTTTGGAAATGGGTCGCTTGCTTCGACATTGTCGGCGGTGTAGGCCCTAACCGTGTTTGTTTGAACATTGCCGGCAACCAGCATGCCCTTGTCTCCGAATGCTTCGATTCTTTGGTCGTAGCCAAATGAAGAATGACGTGAATTAATGATTGTCACTAGTTCCTCCTGCGAGCCGCGAAGGGTTACTGCGACATTGTCAAAATCATTTTCTGCCTTTATGTAGTCGCAGAAAGAATTTGACCCCATTGCTGATACCTCGATGATTTCTGGGATGAAAAAACGGGCCATATCAAAATCGTGAATAGTCATGTCCCGGAATATGCCTCCGGATACTGCGATGTAATCCTGAGGTGCAGGTTGCGAGTCTCGGCTTATGATAACTAGCTGTTCTATTTTGCCGATTTCACCCTTCTCAATACGACTTCGCAGCGCGCTAAAGTTTGGGTCGAAGCGTCGATTGAAGCCAAGTGCTACCACAGTGTTCGCGGCTGCAGCCTGCGAGCGAAGCTCATCGACAAGTGCGATATCTAAATCGATTGGTTTTTCGCAAAGTACGTGCAGGCCATAATGTATCGCCTTGCTAATCAGGTCGATGTGGGTTGGGGTTGGCGAGGCGATGAGCACTGCGTCGACTTCTCCACTGCAAAGTAGTTCTGCCGGATCCTCAGTCGCTTTGCCGCCGTATAGCTGAGCGATCTTCTCAGCACCGGCCAGAAATACATCTGCAGTATAGGTTAGTTCGAATTGGCTTGAGCTCGCGATGCTCGCCGCGTGCACTTGTCCAATGCGGCCGGTTCCTATGAGACCAATCCTGATTCGGTGTGCGGTCATCGCAACTCTCCATAAAATGAGTTTTAGTATGTTAGAACATACTATCAATTGGGTATGGAAGCAGTCCCCTAACAGCATGACGAGGCTTGAAGATGGTTTTTGAGTTAGCAGCCTCGGCTGAAATGCTTTTTACCGATCTTGCATACATTGATCGAGTTTCTGAAATTCATCGAATGGGATTTCAAGTAGAAATTTGGGACTGGACAAAAAAGGATCTTGAGCAATTGGCTGATACCGGGGCCAAGTTTTCTTCTATGACCGGCTACATCCGTGGCGACTTAATAACACCTACAGGCATTGATGACTTGTTGTGCACCGCGAAGGACTCCCTTGTTGCGGCAGAGACATTAGACGTAGCCCGATTGAATATTCACGGCACGGGCCTTGATAGCTCTGGTCAAGCGATAATTCAACGTTCAGAAGTCACAGCCGGGGAATGGATCATGGCAGTAGATACTCTGAAGCGTCTGGCAGAACTTGGAGAAAGGGCAGGAAGGGTTTTCGTGTTAGAAAACCTAAATACTCTGGTTGACCACCCTGGCACTCCTTTTGCAAAGGCATCTGACACCATTCGGCTTGTTGCAGCCGTCGACAGTCCTTTTCTCAGACTAAATCTGGACCTTTATCACGCTCAGATTGGAGAGGGGAACTTGGTGCAGCTGGTTCACGACGCGATGCCATACATAGGCGAAATCCAACTTGCGGATGTACCTGGCCGCTGTGAGCCAGGTACCGGTGAGGTCAACTACTCTCGAATTGGTCGTGAACTATTCGAGCTTGGCTACGAAGGGATAGTCGGTCTCGAGGGCTGGGCATCCTCAAGTTCACATGACGCCTTGGAGGCATTTCGGAGCATTATTTACAAGGATGTGCCAATAGCCCGCAACTGAATTTTCAGGTTATTTCTCTACGAGTGTGACTTCAAAACTGTAAAGGTCTGGCCGATAGCAGTGGTGACCATATTCGATAGCCCGACCGCTGCTGTCGTAAGCAGTTCGGTCCATTGTTAGCAGTGCCGAGCCTTTCTCTATTGCAAGTAAATCTGCTTCTTCAGCAGTAGCCTTGCGGGCTCCAATTTTTTGTTTGGCTACTCTCGGATTGATTCCACGAGTTCGCATTATCTGATAGAGCCCGAGATCACCAAGTTCCTCAGCGGTTATGTCAATGAAGTCTGCTGGCAGCCAATTCTCCATTACAGCTACAGGAACACCGTCCGCATAGCGAACCCGCCTGATCCAAAGTACTTCTTGTCCCGCCGTAACGCCCAGATGCTCTGAGTCGCGCTTGTCTGCTTTTAGAACCTTCAGACTAAGTAGCTGGGTTGAAGCCATCTTTCCTGCTCGCAGGAGGTCTTCATGAAGTGATGTAAGTTCCACGCCGCGTGTCACTTGACCGTGCACAACCTGGGTGCCTATCCCGCGGCGGCGAACAAGCAAGCCTTTGTCCACCAGGTCTTGAATTGCTCGGCGAACAGTGGGGCGACTCAGGCCGAGCCTTTCGCCGAAAGAAATCTCATTCTCTAGACGTGCGCCGGCAGGGAGAGTCCCATCAAGTATTGCTTTCTCCAGTCGCGTCGCGATTTGAAAGTAGAGGGGGATGGGGCCACTTCGTTCGAGGTCTACAAACATCGAAAGTGGAAGTATCTGTTCCTGTTGAGACACTGGTTACCTCTTATTTGCCATTAGCTGATCTTTGACATCTTGTTATGACAATAGCACTAAGTCACGCAATAGTTCGGTAGCTGGGCCTGAAGCCCTAGCGGCCCGCAACCCGCTGAGCCACGTCGTGCAGCCTGCCATTGGTGGCCAGCACCGATGAACTCTGCTCGGTGAGTGGTCCACCCAGTGCACTGAATGACCCGCCAGCCTGCTCCACAATGGGCACCAGCCTGCCGATGAAAAACCCCGGTCCTCCACGACCGGGGTTTTTCACGTTTGCTAGGTTTTAGGCAACCAGGGTCGGGGCCCTAGTTTCCCAGTGCGGCCAGCGCTTGGTTCAGAGTGGCCGAAGGACGCAG